>Ga0181344_1000086_pt1 | contig 38244 bp, 52 predicted proteins | sample Su13VDMLBDD_FD_130098 | JGI IMG/M metagenome (GOLD analysis project Ga0181344, IMG submission 130098) | Freshwater viral communities from Lake Michigan, USA - Su13.VD.MLB.D.D | ecosystem: Environmental > Aquatic > Freshwater > Lake | place: USA: Michigan | collected 2013-07-15
CCAGTGCTTTTTCAGCAACCTCAACACAGCCAGCTAAGATTACCCACAAAGTTCCTTCTGCGGCGCCAACTGGTTTGGGCAAATCTTCATGCTCTATATCGGCAATCTTCCGCAGCGCCGCCTCCAGCTTCTCGATGCGGCTGGCTGTGACGGATAACGCGCCATGCTTTCCAAGGATGCCCTCATCGAAGGCCAGACTGTATAATTCAGCCAGCAGCTCTTTTTTGTCTTCTCGCAGTTGTCGGTTTTCTTCTTTCAACCGCGTTATTTCTGAAATGGCATTGTAACTCGCGCCTTGGTCAGTCATCTTTCCCCTCCAGTGCTTTGCGGGCGATTTCGCAGATGCGGGTGCTATCAAAAAAATTGTCGATGACATCCCGCAGCGCCGCTTCCAGCTTCTCGATGCGGTCAACATAACCGTCTCTGTCGAGACAAGCGCGGCTATTCAACCTGACATTTGCGACGAAGAGAACGCTGGCCTTCTCCTCCAATGTTTCGATCAGGTCAGCGGCCTCCTTACCGAGCGGGTTGCCTCGCGCATACTCGTGGCGAAGCTTGAGAATGATTTCATCAATCATCTAGGGTCTCCATCAGGGCTTTGACGACTTCCGCCGCGAGGGGCGGGACGATGGCGTTGCCGTAGGCGCGCAGCTTTCCCACTCTTCCGGGAACCCCATGAGCCAGCAGACGAACGCCGGGTTTAAGGCGCCGAGCTTTTGCGTCTGACCCAGTGAGCCAGACGGCGTCGGACCAGAACGAGCCAGCTCCGGCAGGGTCCACCCCGCCTTGTGAGCCGCCTCCGGCGCACGGTTGCCCGTCTTGCCGTTCCCGTTCTTGTGGTCCGAGGCCCTTGGCGTCGGCCATGTCCCCGCATACAGATGCACGGCTATGTCCGCAGTGCTGATCTGCGGGTCGGTCGCCTTCCTGCCTTCCATCACTGGTGGGCGCGACTTGGCCTCCACGACTGTGCTGTTGGGGGTTGGCCACGTCGAGACGATCTTTACGACGCCCGGCAGGCTGACGGTGATCTTCGTGCCGTTCTCCCGCTTGCCCGTCGCGCTGGCCGTCCCCATCCCGTGGCCGCCGTCCCCGTCCGCTTTGGTGGGCGTCGGCCATGTGGCTAGCACTTCGTGCGTCAGACCCACTTGCGCCACCCTGCCCGTGTGTCTGTCGTAAGCTCTCTGGCCCGGTGTCCAAGGCTGACCGCCCGCCGTCTCCAGACGCTCCAGCGTCACCCCCGGTTCTGTGGTGGCTGGCGTTCTCCAAGTCTGTAGCGACCCAATAGAGCCGCTGGCGAATGTGCGGGGCGCCGACCGCGAGAGCCGGAATATCGACCGCCCTCCCGGCGTAGCCAGTTCCTTCCAGATCAGCTCGAACTCCATCGAACCATGCGTACCCAGCCTTGCCAGCAACTTGCTCTCCCATGACGACAGGGGGTCGGCATGCCTGAATGAGGCGGTGGAAGTGGGGCCAGAGGTGACGGGCATCGTCAATTCCGGCGCCTTTGCCTGCGACCGAGAACGGCTGGCACGGGCACGATCCTGTCCAAAGAGGACGATCAGGCGCCCATCCCGCGAGACGTAGTGCTTGGCTCCAGCCCCCGATCCCGGCGAAGAAATGACACTGGTCGAATCCTGAAAGGTCGGCAGGTCGAAGATCGACAATTGATTTGGTGGAGACTTCGCCATCGGGGATCAGTCCTGCTTTGATCAGGTTGCGCAGCCACGCCGCAGCGTAGGGGTCGATCTCGTTATAGAAGGAGGGCATCAGGCGCCCTCCGGCGGGTCGGGAAGAGGCATCCAAGCCTCCATCCAACGCTTCTTAATGTGCGGTGGCGCGTAGGCGTCTATCCACCACTCGCTGCGCTCCAGATCGTAACGGGCGATCTCCATGTTACCCGCGCCCATGTAGGCCAGAAACAGCGTTCCATCTTCAGGCGCCGTATCAATCGGGCGCCACGGGCTGGGGGCGTTGAATGCCTCGTAGCGGCGGACATCATCCACCATCTTGTGAAGGGCGGCGGAGACTTCCGCCTCCACCTCCTCGCTGATGTCAGCAGGGTTCACCTCACGCGGCGTCATCGGCCACCTCCGGCGGATCGGGGAGATGCATCCAATGGGTCGGAGCCGTGTCCTCTGACCAGCTCCATCCCGGCGTCATTTCTTCGTCGCCCCGCCAGAAATTGTATGTCTCCCAGTGGCCGGGCTCGACAGTCCACTCACCATTCCCGTCCTTACCGGCCAAGATGATGAGGGTGTTATCCTTCGGCGCCGTGCTGATCGGTTGCCAGCACATCATGAAATATTTTCTCTGCTTCTTCGCAGGCTCTTTCACGGGCTTGGCCGCCAGCGCCAAACCGAACCCGGCGAGGATCTTTTCAAGTTCCTTAAGGCTCTTGGCGGCAAAGTTCGGAACGCGCAGCCACTCAGCCTCGGTCCATTTCACAATGTCGCCAAGGGTCTCCATGCCTTCATTGTTGACGCAGTTCGAGATCCGCGTGTGCAGGAAGGTGTCGGGGAGCTTGATGTCTTTGAAGCGAATATCCAAGGGGTTCATTGTGCCTCTCCCTCGGTCACCTTCGCAGCCTCGGCGGCGAACTGCTTGAGATGCTCATCGACGGCCTTGAAGATGTGCTTCAAGTTCTGCTCCCAGTTGGGCTGAGTGCTGGTGTTGAACATTGCCTCCGCCAAGATGAAGGCGAGACTGTTCATAATGACCGGGCCGCCCTTATCCTTCAGGATGATGCGGACGCGGGACACTACTTTTTCGCATTCGCGCGCGAGACGCTCGTTATCAAAGTCCATGAACTTTCCCCTCTAGTCGATTGATCCGATTACCTTAAGGCCTTGCATCTTGGTGTTCTTGTCCACGACCTCATAGGACAAGATCTGGTTGGACAACCATGTGTCCACCATCATCTCGATCAGCTTTTCGGGCTGGTCGAATTGCTGACCCAGCACCGAGGCGGCATACCGCCCCTGCTTGCGGGTCTGGGAATAGCTTGAGAGCGGGCGCCCCGAGAACCATGCCACCCGGATCACGTTGAGCATGTCGCGGCAGACCTGTTTCTCAGGCCAGACGCTCTTGGGCGCCGACTTGGCGTCTGCCTGCGCGGCGTAGAGGCTGGTCTCGCCGGTGATGTCGTTGACGACGACCTTCTTCAGTTCGAAGGGCTGCTTCCACCCATCCTCCGCAGACTTGATCTTGCGGGCGTGGATCTCGCCGACCATCTCGCCCTCTTCGCGCTCGATGCCGAGCAGGAAGTCACCAGCGCCGTCGAAGACGGTCGAGCCACGAAGGTTGCCCGCCCGGCTTGTGTGGTGGACGCCGACGACCGTGGCGCCAAAGGTCGTGCGGACGGCGTCGCAGGCGCCAATGAAGAGGGTCATGTCCTTCTGCAAGTTCTCGTCGGCGCCGGGAAGGACGCGGCTGACCGTGTCCACGAAGACGACGACGGGGAACTCGCCAGCCAGCTTGCCCGCCTTCGCTACCGTCCTCAAGAGGCGCTCTACGTCAGCCTGCGCCATGAAATTGATGTTCTGCCGGATCAGGTAGAAGGGCAGATCTTCTGCCATGACGCCTGTCTCCTTCTCCCATGCGTCGATGCGCAGGCCGATGTCCCCGACGCCCTCGGACGAGATGTAGACGATGGGGCCGGTCTTCTTGATCGCTCGCCCGAACCATTCGGGGCGCTGGGCGGCAATGGAAAGACCCATGCCGATGGTAATGAAGCTCTTGCCGCATCCGGGAGGGCCGTAGACGAAGCCGAGGCCCATCTCGATCATCAGCTTCTCGATCAGATACTTGGGCTTGGGCAGGGCGCGGATGCCCTTGATGTCGAGCAGCTCATACTCGTCCTCGACTGTCGGCTTCACGACATCAATGAACAGCTCCCCGGTTTCCTCGTCCACCTTGTAGAACTTGACGGGCTGCGGCTCATCGACCTGATCGAAAGGGCGGCTGGGGCGCTCCGCCTTCGCATGCTCCGCCACCTTCCCATCCCACTGGTCGATGGCGTTGGACCACTTGTGGGCGAACATCGAAATCCCGCGACCCTCGCGCTCCAGAAGGTCTGCGTTCGAGACGCCGGGCGTTGGCTGGATGCGGCTCTTCACCTTGCGCTCATAGGTGGCGAAGCTTTCGAGCATGTGCTTCTCGGACAAAGCCCCCAGATCTCCGGGGCATTCTCTCTTCAGATCCACGACCGCAGCCCAGACCAACTTGGTCATGTAGTCCTCGCGGCCATCGACAATATTTCCAAAGTTATCCACAGCTTTATTTGGTGATGCAGTTTTTTCGCCTGTTACACGGTTCCCACCAGATCCGCCATGTTCGATGGCAAGCTGGGTGATTTGATCGCAGAACCATTGCGGCGCCGGGGCGATGTCCATCTCCCACGGCTCGTGACCATCCTTCCAGCGGTATGACTTGCCGCTCTCGTGGGTGCTGGGGGGCATCATGGCGAAGCCTCCCTGCCCACGGATGTCCACCCCGATGCTGGTCTTGCACGTCGGAGGAACCCATCCCAGAGGGGCTCGGAAGAAGAGCTGGATGCCTCCGCCGCCGGTGGCCTGCTCGACCGTGTCCAGCTCACCGGCGGCCTGTTTCATGTGAAACATGTCGTCCCACCAAGCCTGCGCCCGGACATCCTTGTGCAGATCCAGATCGACGACGAAGATCCCGCCCGAGCAGGCGCCAGCGATCAGGCCCATGTTGTTGCGGCGGGCATGCTCCCCGTCCTCGCCATACCAACGCTCGAAGGTGAAGTCGGGGATGATCTCGTTCTCCAGCTCTCTCCACTTCGGGAGGGCGGGGCGCTTCCACTGGCTCCGGTTTTCCTTGTGGCTCATGGCCGGGACGACTTGCATCCCGACCGAGCGATACATGCGAGCCCACTCTGTGGGGTCAGCGAAATCAGGGTCAAATGACATTGCGAGGCTCATATCCATCTCGATTTCAACGTGTTGCAGCGAACCATGCCATGCAGGCCGCATCTGCGCGGCCATCGTGCTTCTTCAGGGCGAACAGGCCAGCGTAATTGGGAAACAGCTCCATCGCCCGCTGGCGAGATCCGTCCTTGCCGCCACGGACGCCCGCAGCCTTCTGCCACACCTGTGGGGTGACGATGCTGACGGTGATCTGGAACGCCGACAGGACGCCTTCAACGAGGCCGACGCTGCGCCCGAAGGAGAAGACCGACGTGACCCCCTGACCCGGCATTGCCCCAACCCGTTCCAATACTGCGTGTTGCACGGGGCTGGAGAACGTGAAGATGTTGGCCAAGCCGTGGGGGCTGACCTCTTTCTTGGCCTTGCCGTTCCGCTGGATCTCAAGGACGGGCATGTCCACGACGGACAAGTGCCCCCTCTCAATGTCGAGGAAGGCGATGGCGCCATTCAGGCCGGGGTCGATGCCGATGAAAATCACGCTGCGGTCCTTGCTGCCTCGTCGAGGGCGGTGAAGTGATCCCAATTGACCACGCCGCGCGTGGCCTCAATGATCTGCGGGCGCCAGCGGTGGGGCACCATCTGCCGGTTCTTCCACTTCGTGCGGGCGTGGCGGCTGACGCCCAGCTTCTCCGCAGCGCGCAGGATCAAGTCCCACTCGTAGTCAGTCTTCATCATCTTCCACCCTCACGAAAAAGTCGGCGAGAGCCTCAAAGAGGCCCACGACACCGACGACCAGCATGGTGGCTCCAACAAGCATAGCCACCCAGATCAGCATACCTGCGATGATGTCGCTCACGGCCCCCTCCAACTGATTTGCGGAAATTGAGACATTTTGTCTTTGAAGTCAACTAGGGGAAAAGACAAATTGTCCGTTGACACCGTTTCGCAAATCAGCCTACCCTTGCAAACAGTCGAAATTGAAAGTGACACATGAAAAATCCCTTCGAGGTCCATGACCTCCAGCATCTCTCCCCGTCCGCATGCAATCTCTTCACGAACAGCCCAGCGATGTTCGTGCTTGAGAAGTGCATGAAGAAGCGCAGCCCTGTTGGCGCCGCAGCCTATCGCGGCACCGCCGTCGAGGCCGGGATCGTCGAGGGCCTGATAAACGGTTCTGACGACGCCACTTGCGTGGCGCTGGCGCAAACTGAGTTTGACAAGCTCACCGCGCTTTCAGGCGACAGCCGCCGCGAGAAGGAGGCTGGCGCCATTGGCGACATGGTCAAGATGGGCCTGTCCGAGCTGCGCCCCTACGGGCCTCCCACCTCGACGCAGGGCAAGATCGAATATCGCATTGAGGGCCTGATGGTCCCGATGATCGGGTTCTATGACTTGGAGTGGGCCAATCATGGTATTCTCACTGACATTAAAACCACTCATGCGCTCCCGTCGAAAATATCCACCAGCCACGCCCGGCAAGTTGCTCTCTATGTCGCTGCACGGGGCAACAATCTCGATGCGCGTCTCACCTACGTCACCTCCAAAAAAGTGGCGACTTACCATCTGGAGAACGTGGCGCAGCATGTGCTGGCTCTGGAAAAGATCGCGCTGACGATCCAGCGTTTCCTGTCGATCTCGAACGATCCCGCCGAACTGGCGGCCATCGTCGTGCCGGAGGTGGATAGCTTCTATTTCGCAGACCCGATGGCCCGCAAGGCCGCGTTCGACGTGTGGGGTCTGTGATCAAGCAGGGGTAGGTTAACGCAAACTGCCGGTTCGCCGGTGATGCGGGTGCAAGTCCCGCCCCCAGCGTCAAGTTCAGCCCATGTGGGCGAAGGCAAGAGGCCAGCCATATGGCCTCATCATGGAGTATGGAAAAATGGCACTTGGTTTCTCTTATGGCGGCACCGGCGGTGGCGCAGACTTTCTTCCCATCGTGAAGTTCGACGCCCGTGCGGGTCGCTTCTTCCGCGTGGATCGTGAGGATGGCGTTTCTACGCCTCACGACATCACCCGTAATTTTAAGGCGGTCTTCGACTTCGAAAACCTCGAAGTGGGTTGGATCTCTTTCAATGCGGGATCGGCGCCCGACTTCCAGATGGTTCCCTTCGGGACTGAGCGCGGCCCCAAGCCTTCCGACAACCACAAGGGCGGCATCCGCATGTCGGTGAAGCTGTCTGGCGAGTGCGGCGGTGACTGCCGCGAACTTGCTGGCACCTCTGGCGCCATGATGAAGGGCATCGACCTCTTGCACGACGAATACCTTGCAGGCGCCGCCGCCAACCCCGGCAAGCTGCCTGTTGTTGTGCTTGACGACACTATCCCCATCGAGAGCGGTTCGGGGGCGAAGAAGTCCACGAACTATCAGCCTGTCTTCAAGATCGCTGGATGGGTAAAGCGTCCCAGCGGCCTGAACGACAGCGCACCGCAGGCTGACAAGTTCATTCAGCCTTCGATGTCGGCGCCCAAGGCTCCGCCGTCCACCGGCTCGACCCGCGCCGCGCCTCCCAAGGCCGCGCCTCCTGCCGATGAAGAGGATTTCGGCTAATAACACCGGGGCGGGCTCAGGCTCGCCCCACCACCAACTGGAGAGTGACGTTGAAATTTTTGCTCACGATGAACATGCCTTCCCATCGCGGAGGCCCCATTCACCAGATCACATGTGAGCATCCTGCCAAGAGCCTAGCGGAGTTCTGCACGGCTCTGGAGAAAAGCGAGTTCGTCCTTGTCGAAGAGTTCTATCGGAATACGGAAACGCCACTGGGCGCCGATCCCTACTACTCGGTCGGCTTCACCGCTCTCAACTATCGCGTCGTTGGCAAGATTAAAGAGCTGGGAACAATCACCACTGCCCATAAAGGGCGAATTAAAAATGGAGATGGATATGATCAGAACTTTCGTGAGATCAAGCCTTGATGCTGATCACAGATCGTCAGCGTACAAGATAACGTGCCGCCAGTGCGGCAAGTCAGACAGGATCGGCATCGGCTCCCATTCGGGATCTCTGCCGCCTGAAGTGTCGGCGAAGAAATTCAAGCAGCGCGGGTGGATTATTGGCAAAGGCGTCGGCGACGACATTTGCAGCATTTGCGCTGTATCGAACAAGATCAAGTTAAAGCCGCGTGAAATTACTGGGGAGCCAGTCACATTGAAATTGAAAGATCTCAGCAAGATCAGAGAGCTTCAGGGCCTTGCCGGTGGCGCTCCTCCCCCTCTGGCCCTTGCTGCGGGCACACCCCCAGTTCTGGCGTTAGAACCCCCCACCGCGCAGGAGACGCCCGTGGACAAGCTTCTCACCGTAAAAGAGGCCGTCGATGCAAATTTTGCGTCGATGTACCGCATTTATGAAAATATCCGCAATGGGCGCCTGAAGTGCATCAAGAATGAAGTGGGCGCCTTCGTCATTGCGGAGAGCGACCTCAAAAGCTTCTTCAGCAAGAAGCCCCCCGTGGCGCCCAAACCCGCCCCCACCCCTATAGTGAATGAACCGGCGCCCGTAGTGGCCGAGCCGAAGCCCTTATTGAATGATGGAGCCAGTGAAATGAATTTCGACCCGAAGATCCCGCAGGAAATGACGAAGGAAGATCGCCGCATCATTTTCGCCGAAATCGACATGCACTACCTCGACGAGACGAGGGGCTACGAGGCGCAGTATGACGACAAGCGTGTCGCCGAAGGCTTGAAGGTTCCAGAGGCTTGGGTTCGCACCATTCGCGAAGATAACTTTGGCCCTGAGCGTGGCGAGGCGATTAATGATGAGATCGCCAAGATGACGGCGGCCAAGGAGGAGATCGAGAAATCCATCACTGCCATGCGCGACCTTTGGGAGGAAATCAACAAGACCCTTGACGCTTTCGTCGTCAGACACAACGACCTTTCGAACGAGGCCAAGAAGTCTCGCGAAGCAGCCACGGCCTTGATGGCCAAGATCGACTTCATCACCCGCAAGTAGGAGAATTAAAATGAACCACACTGAAATCCTGACCGAGTCCGTCCTCACCCTCCGCGACCGTGACACCCAGTATGGCAGCATGGAGGACACGATGATCCGCGCCTGTGAGATCTTTGAGATGATCACGGGAAAGGAGCTGTCACCCTACGAGGCCAACATCTTCATGCACTCCCTGAAGCTGTCGCGCATCAGGAAGTCGCCCACGAAGCCTGACAATTATATCGACGGCGTCAACTACCTCGCCTTCGCTGGCGAGTTCGCGACCAAGGCTGATGCGGCTGATTTGGCCATCAGTAACGAAATCCTCAACTCTGGCATGCGCGACCTTGTCGATCAGCTCAACGGGAGCGGCGCCTGATGGAGATGGAGTTGAACGACAAGCATCTGACCATGCTGCTTGTGGCGATTGGCCAGAAGCTCTCCAATTCCGAAGAGACGGCATATGGAGAGAGCCTTGCCTGTGTCGCCAGCTTCGCCATGAAGCTCATCACCACTGTCGTCGTCGGCCATGCCGACAGCCGCAAGGAGGCCCTTGAGGGCGTCCGCAGCGCCCTCGCAGACTGCGAGATTATGGTCAACAAGGCCTATGACGTTTTTGATGTTCTCAAGGCCTCCAGCCAAGGAAAGGCCCACTAATGACCAGCAAGAGCGACCTGACCCACGACGAGAAGCTCAGGGCGGCCTACGCCTACCTGATCAATGGCGTGGCCCAGCACCACATCGCCGCCCTCTACGGCGTCAATCAAGGGCGCGTCAGCGAGGCCGTGGCGCTTGTCGCCAAGGCCGTCAACTACCCCGGAAGAACGTGGTCGGCGAAGGACGTGTCGGACGAGTTCGGCATGCCGTACACCCCGGCGGACATCAGCTTCTTCAAGAAGGGGGCCACCCCGGAAAGCAAGTAGTCCCAAATTGGTACAGCGTATGCGTGTCTGCGTTAATGAAATGGCGACTTCTCTGCCCTAGAGTGGGGAAGTCGCCAACATTGATATGGAGATGGAGATCGACATGGCCCGCATACAGGACAAATTGAGGAAGACCAACCTCTTCATCGACCCGGCCTATCCCGTCACCAAGCGGGTGCTGATCAACCCGGACGGCATCGAGGCCGCCGACCACATCGACAACCTCATCCAGAAACTGAGCCACATTGCTCACCTCGCCATCAATCACGTTGACGACGAAGAGGTGAAGAAGCAGATCTGGCAGGCTTACTATGAAGCAGTGGGAGTTAAATATGACATTAAATGCTGAGTTTCAGATCGTGGGAGCCCTGATGCTCCTTGTGGCCGTCAACATCATCATCGCGTGGGGAGGATAGGATGCGCTGGGTCAGTGAGAAACACAACTGGCATCGCTGGTTTGCTTGGTATCCTAAAACCATACGGAACCAAGAGACAGGCGAGGAAATCACCATCTGGTTGGAGCATATCGCCCGCAGGGAAATAATGGGCAACTATTGGCCATATTACATCTACAATCCGAACCCGGATTATCATCAGGGAGATGAAAAATGAGGAAACCAGAACGCTTTGCAGGCGAAGACTATCAAGGCGAGCGCCGCAAGGGCACACGCTTTGGCACCCTGTGGGCCAACTATGAGACTGGCGAGGCTGACGTGACGCTGACGCTTGAGTTCTGCGACGAGGATTGGCTGATGCGGGCCGACCTCTTGCAGGACGTGATCGGCCTGCTCAACCGCGAGTATGAGAAGGCGCTTAAGGAGCTGGAGACCGAGTTTCCGGTGAAGCCGGATGCCTGATCTCGTTCAACAATTACGCGACCGGATTGCGGAACTGGAGGAGGAGATCCGGCAGATCCGCAACGACATGTTGCAGGACAGCAATGCCTTCACCCGCATCCTGTCGAAGCAGCAATCGGCATTGCTGGCGGCGATCTGTAAAAGACCCACCGCCAACTATGCCTATCTCGACAACATCACCGAGCATTTCGGCCTCTATAATCGCTATGAGGGCGAGATGCACATTACGCTCAGGACGCGGGTCGCCGTGTGGAAGCTCCGCAAGAAGCTGAAGCAGTACGGCATCGAAGTCCAGATCCTGCGCGGCACCGGCTACTACATTGATGATGAGAACAGAGAGAAATTAAAGAAGCTGATGGAGACGAAGGAATGATCGCAATCATTGAGATCCTGCTCGTGGTGCTGGCCTGCATGATACTGGCTGGCATCATCCTCTTCGTCGCTCGCATGATCGGAACCTTGTGGGGGAAGAAAGATGACTGATCTCATCATGCCGCGCCGTAAGTTCCTCACCGGCTTGCTGGGGCTTGTAGCAGCGCCTGCTATTGTCAAAGCTGCCAACATCATGCCGGTGAAGGTAATTACGCCGCAATGGTTTGCGAACGATGGGATTGGGTTAGTAAGCATGGCGCATCCCGTTCGCACAGGCGGCGGTATTCGACTTAGCGAGCTTCGCGAGCTTCTCAGACCCGGCATAGAAAAAATGATTGACGAGATGTACGCAGAACACCCCGGCCAATGGAAGTCGATATTCGCGGGAGAGACAGATGGTTGACCTTCAGGAAAGATCCATTGAGCTGTGGCAGGAGGCGTACTTCAAGCTGCACAAAGAAATGCGCGATCTTGAAGACAGAACCCTCACCCGCATCGTGATGCTCGAACAGGCCCTCGATGATGCCCTCGGGGAGTGGGAATACAACGCCACGACCTACAAGAGCGCGCCCCTCCTCAAGAAGCACGAGGATCTCGAACAGATCGCCCACTATCGCAAGTTGCTCGACGACAGGCTAAAGTAGGCGTCCCGAAACCGCATGGCCGATGGAGAGAATGGTCCTGCCCGCGACAGGAGTTGTAAATGAAGATCACCGCGCTGGCCCTTGTGGCCCTAAGTATGGCGTCACCCGCCCTTGCAGACGAGATGTCCGCAGCCGAGTTTTTCGCCAGAGACAAGGCCAACAACTGGACCGGCGAGCTGGTCTACCCTTCAAACCCCTACGGGAAGCTGGTCAAGCTTTCCAAGGTGACGCCTGCAAAGCAGAAGGTGATCGACGACATCAAGCGTCACGTCACTGCGCAGCTAGGCTCCAAGTGGGTCGATACCGCCCTGCGGATCGCGAAGCTGGAGAGCGGTTTTTCTTGCCGGGCTAAGGGGCCGAAGACGCGCCACGGCAACGCCAAGGGTGTCTTTCAGCTCATCGACAGTTCTGCGCGCACTTTGGGGTTTGACCCGGCGCAGATGTACGATTGCAATCAGAACATCCTCGCGGGGATTGCCCACATGAAGGCCTGCATTGAGCAGGGCGGTGTGCGTGAACCTCGCGAGATGGCGGCCTGTCATGTGGCGGGCTGGTCGAGATGGAACGTAAGGCTTGCTCGACGCCCTGAGCAGTACAAGCAGCATTACGTTTCATTAACAATTCGCTGACAATTCAAATGGAGAATGGAATGAGAACGCTTGAGGAACTTCACGCTCATTACAAGGCCGTCCGCGCCAGATTAGATGCTCCCATTAAGAAGGAACCCGCAGTGCGCCTCATCTATCCAGAGCCTGAAAAATACCCAGACCCTCTGGATCTCCCCGTCGCCCCGATCATCCCCGATGTCGTCGGGGATGTCGGGGAGCCCATTCAAGCCCCTACGGTGACCGCTGAGACGCCTGCTCGCAAGATCCTCATTGAGGTAGCCGCCAAGCACGGAATGCCTCCCACGGTCTTCCGTAGCAAGAGCAGGGATGCGGCCTATGTGCTGTGCCGTCAGGAGGCTGCGTATCGCCTCAAGTATGAGTTGAAATTTTCGCTTTCGCAGATTGGGCACCTGATGGGCCACCGGGATCATACGACCGTCCTGCATGCGATCCGCCGCTACGAAAAAAATCTCGCCCTTGGCCAAGGGCCTTGGGCGAGCAAGTGCGTTTCGAACGCCTGTGTCACTCAGGTGGAACCCACAGGCGCGACATGATCATGGATGATCTCATCTCGTCATGCAAGGAGGCCCTTCCCCCATTGGGGGAGGGTCAACTGATATCAGGGGTGACGATATTGGAGCTGCGGCTTTATTCCTGCCGATATGTGACTGGCGCCGATGATGATCTAGGCGCCATTTTTTGTGGGGTCACGACCTTCAAAGGCTCCTACTGCGAGGCCCATCACAAGATCTGCTACAAGGGCCTTCCCAGAAAGGCGAATGAAGAGATCAGGTCCAAGTAATTATTATTTTCCCCGCTGCACCAGCGCCGCCATTGCCGCCAAAGGTGGCCACACCCAATGCGCCCGCAGCGCCGACAACGATTGTTTGCAAGGTTCCACCTGACGGCGCACCTGACGTTGATGGGGTGTAAAATGACTTCACATAGGCGCCAGAAGCGCCAGACCCGCCCCAGCCCCAATAGCCACTTCCATTGTCCTGATTTCCAGAGCCACCACCGGCTCCGGGGGCAGTTCCGTCCCCGCCGGGGGCATTAAATGAGGAGCCGCCACGCGCGCCACCAGTGCCGCCATAAGGGGCGTCCGCGCCTGCCGAGACGCCAGCGCCATTACTCCCGTTTATGTTGTACACGTTGCCGCCAGTCGCTGCGCCAGCGGTTCCGCCAACACCGATGGTTCTATAGCCAAGCCCTCCTTGGCCTCCCGTGCCGCCATTCGCGCTCAATGAGAATGCGGTCGTATCCCCGCCATTTCCCGCATACGCTCCGCTCGACTGCCCTGCACCACCACCGCCGCCGCCACCCCACATCTCAATCGTGATGGTGTTGTAGTTGGGAACAACGATCTGATAGGTGCCGGGAATATCGTAGGTGATGGTGCCGGGGCTGACCGCCTCGGTGATGAATGCGCTCATTCCCGGCAGCATTACGCAACCCCACGGATGACGTTAACGAGGATGAAGGAGGACGTGTAGACATAATAGAACAGCATGTTGACGCTGTTCGCTGTCGTCGAGATCGAGGGAGCGGCGCCGTTCGCAAACTTGTATGAACTCCCGAAAGCGAGCGTGTAGCCGCCAGTAGCGTTCTGGGTGACTATGAACACCCCGGACTGGCCGACCTTGGGATTGGTGGGATTGGCCAAGGTGCGACTGCCCGCAATCGTCACCTGAAAGTTGAACCCTGTCGCCATATCGACAGCAATGCTGGTGCCATCCGTCAAGCTCACGAAGGCTGCGGCGTCCCAAGGCACATTCGCATTGAGAAGTTCAGAGGCGGCCGCCGAACGGAACTGGGCGACCGTAGCGATTGATCCGGTATCGACCTTGGCATAGGTCACAGCGCCATCATTGATCTTGGCAGTTGTGACGGAGCTATCCTGAAGCATGGTCGTCGTGACGCTACTGGCGCCAAGGTTGGGCGCTACATAATTTACGTTGGTGCCGTCAGAGAAAATAAGCAGGCGGGTGCCCTGCGTCAGATTGATCGACGTGCCGCCACCAGACGCCTGAGCGAAGGTGATGGTAAAGGCGCCCGTTGTGTTGTTGTAGACGATCCAGTTCCCGCCAACGCCAGCCGGGATGGTGTAGGTTATATTTGCCGTCAGGGTCGCCTGACCCGTGATGCTGGTGCCGAAGACGATGATCAGCTTCTGATACTCGCTCGCCGTCAGGGCAACAGTTCCCGACACCCCTGTCGGGTTCTTGACAGTAACACCACCGAAGGCGGCGTCGATGATGTCCCAGTCCGTATTGATCGGCCCTGACCAGCCCGTGGGGTTGGAGGCATAGTCGTTGTAAGCGGGCTTCTCGATGCTCTTGTTTGTCGTGTAGGTGCTGGTCATCGGGTGGCCCTCAGATGTGCTGGTTGGCGATCTCAAGGGCGCGGGTGACCGTGTCGTCACTCTCGTTCAGGAGATCCTCAGTGCTTTGCGTGACGTGCTTCTTGGCGGCCTTGGAGAGCGACATCAAGTTGACGGCGCCGCCGGTGGCGCGGCCAGTGCGGTTGCCGGGGCCGCGAATGGTCAGTTCTCGCGGGCGCTCCGCATTCAGTTCGCCAATGAGCGCACCCTTCGCGATCTGGTTGGTCAGATTGATGCTGGGGCGGACATTAGCCGAGCGAGGGGCTTCCTTCAGAAGCTCTAGCATAAACTCCGGCTCAAGCATTGCGCGCGTCAACAGCTTGTCGATGTTCTCAATGCCAGCCATTCGCATGTGGTGGAGGATCGAAGCACCAATGATGCCACCGGCGCCAATGATGGCGCCCGGAGTGCCACCAGCAACGCTTCCAAGGCCACCCGCCCCAAGCGTTGCGCCCGCTTGAAGAAGAGTGGAGAGGATTGACTTGCCCTGCCGTGCTTCCTCGCCGCCAAGCTGGCCGGTCGCCGAGCGACCCGGTATCAAGGCGCCAGATACATTTCTGGCATCGCGGTGAAGGTCAGCCGCCAGAAGCTCCAAGGCGGCAACCTGTTTGTCGTCCAAGGCTTGCCTGAGAGCGGCGCGATTATCCCGCACAAATTTCTGGAACCCACCGGGGTTCGCCTTATCAACGCCGGAGAACCCTTCCTCCGTTGTCGAAATAAAGCGTTGTTTGATGTAGTCAACTATTGACCTGCGAAGGCCGCTGACGGCATCGGGGTCCGCCTTGACCTGATTGAAGAGGCTGCGCATTTGCCGTGCGGCGTCAGTCTTCCCGAAGACAGTTCCAACCGTCTTGACGACATCTGCCTCATCGGCGAGACCGAGGAGCTGCTTCGTCAAGCCTGTCTGGAAATTGTTGACGGCGGTGCTGGTGTCAGCCGCAGACCTTGCAGCCGTCTCCGTGGCCGCCGAGGCGTTGGCGAACTGCCGCTCAAGGTCAGGAAATTCGCGCAGCGCGTCCTGATACTTCTTGCGCCACCCGGCAAATTTCCGAGGGTCTATCGTCCCCTGCGCCGTCATCGCCTCGCGCTTCAATGACGAGACAATGTGATCGCGCATCACACCCACGGCGGCGGCATCACTGCCGACAGCGTTCATGTAGCTCTGCATGCCCTCATGCCCAGCCGGGCCGGGACGGAAGAACTTGTCACCAACCTGAGAGTCCAAAACCTTGTAACGCCCCGGCCCTCCGGCAGACGCCAAAGCTTCGCCTGTGGCGCCTTCCTTGAAAGTCTGAGCGTATGCGGCATGGCCGAGCTTGGCGGCAGTGATGGCGTCAACATCTTCCTGCGTGATCTTTGTCGGTTGCGCAGGGGGCTTGGCTTTGCCACCTTCTTTCTGCGCGTAGAAGTCCTTCACCCATTGGTCAATACGGTCGGCAATGGTGCCGCCGGGAGGAGGGTTGCCCGCAGCAACAGCGCGGGCATCCTGAGCGGCTTGGTTCTCAACGGCGTCATTGATCGACGACGCCACTGCCCTCTTCACCTGAGAAAGAAGATGATATTCGGGGGTTTCTGTGCCGGTTCTGGCAAGCTCTTCAGACATGGCGGCATTGACGCGCTTGTCGAAAGCGACCAGTGACCTAAAGGGTGTGTTATCGCCGAGGTTGGCGGCGTCGTCATAGATGCCCTTGATCTTGCCTGTCATGGGCTCTGACAGGGGATCGTAATCAGCGATTACTCTGCGAGCTGCATCGCGGATCTGAGAGGAGACAACCTGAATGCGGCCCTGCGGATCGACGGCCTCATAGAGGCGTGTCCGCCAGTCACGCATCTCTTTCTTGGCGGCATCCAGAAAGTTGCGCATGGCCGAGCCGGTAGCTTCTGGAGGCTGTTGAACGCCCAGATTGTCAGCCGCCTGTTGAGCGCCGCGCAGATCCTGTTGCGTGATCTGGCGCTCTTGGTTCTCAAGGTTCTGGAGTTCGCGATCAAGCTTCTGCGAGACGGCTATAGGCGAGCCGGGAGGCGCGGCTTGGTCGAGAGCCTCGGCACGAGCCGCAGCGCGTTCCCCACGTCGATCCATGAAGGGAGCCGCGTCATTTTTTTGACGCTCAAGCATAAGCGACCCAAGCTTCTGATCTGCTAAAACCTCGGGCGTTGTAAGCTTCGACTTCGGCAAGATCTCTAACGGCTCGTTCTCAAGAATATCTTTCGACCGCTCCACGCTTGTGACGCTATCGGCGGCACGTTTCACCGTAGCGCGGCGCTGGCCAGCCACAGTGACGGGATCGAAGAAGTTCTGAACGGCGCTTCTCACGGGCGGGACAATGGCTTCAACGCCCTTGAGCAGGCCAGAGGTAGACAGACCACCCGTCATGCCGCCAGCCATACCAGCGATGGGCTTGTACTTGTCAGGGACGGCCTCCATAGCCGCCTCTGCCCCTGCACCGCCACCGGCGCCGATGATCGCATTTTCAACGACAGGTGCGACTGCGCGACCCGCTTCCGCGACCGTGCCAATCAAGCCTTTGTCCGGTCCTGTGGTAGGCGCACGGGCGCCCATTATCTTGTTCAGCACGTCAGCGGTCTTCGGGGCGACAACGTCCAAGCCCATGCGCGTGAGGCCGCCCACAGCACCCTGCATGCCAACGGCCTCGCCAGCGCCGCGACCGGCTGCACGAATATACTTCTCTGCCGTCCCGGAGATGGGGATGTTCTCAGGATTGGCGCCGACGATACCCATGCCCTTCTTGATTGAGGCAGACCCGCCAAAGGGGGTTTCGCCAATTGGTGCGCCAGCCATACGCAGTGCGCCCGCGACAAGGTCCACAGGCAGGCCGAGGGTGTTCGCCAAGCCCTCGTTGAAGCCTGCGGGCGCTTGTGTCGCCTTGGACCATCCGGTGGACTGGGTGGGCTGGATGCCCTTGCCGCCGATGATCTGCTCAATGCTCTTAGGCGCGGCAGAGGGCTCCCCCGAAGGAGGCGCGGCCTCGGCTGCGGGCGCAGGGCGGCTCCCCGGCCCGACACCTGTCGAACCGAGGATCTCTTCGATGGTCTTGGGCCTTGGGGTTTCTGCGGTCTCGGCCATATCAGTACCCCATGTAAACTGAGAACATGTCAGCTCGCGGAATGATGTTCACATCCTTGCCGGGGCCATTGTAGCGCCAGATGTCGCCGGGTTGAATGCCCAAGGCGCCCATCGCCGCCTTGGTATTGCCGTCGAGTTCCTTTGGCGTCACATAGGTGGCGCCCACTGCAAGCTTGTCAGCGGGCGGGATTGGCATCCCGGCAAAGTTGCCCATCTGAAGCTTCGCGCTTTCAAGGTAGGCAGGCATCGGATTAGCCTTTGACCATTCCCGATAATAGGCCGACATGCTGCGCCACCCGTCCGCCTGTGCGTCTGCCCAAGAGTCCAAGAACGCATGCGAACGGTTCATAATCGCAAGACCCTGAGCAACCATCTGGAAGTTGGCTTCGGGCAGCTTTCCGGCTTCAGGAACAGCCTTGTCGAGCAGGGCCGTAAACTCAGACTGCGCAAAGCGAGGCGTTGCCGCCTTGAGCTGTTCAAGGACAAGGCCGGGGGCTTCCTTTTGGAGGATCGCAACGGCGGCAGGGTCACCATCAAACAGCTTCTGCGCCAATTCAGGCTGGCCCCAAGACTTGGCAATAGCGGCGTACTCGGCAAGAGGCGCCGCGCCCGGCCCGCTCTGGAAGAGCTTGAAGGCATTGGTGATGGTATTGTAACGCTGACTGCCGACAGTCAGGGTTTCTGACTTGTTGAGCATGTCAGAGTAGAACTCTGCGTCCTTTTTGATCAACTCAGCCGATGTCGGGTCAAGGTCTCCCACGATGATAGCGTTGGCGGGCAAATTAGCGGCAACCGGCATTCCGCCGCCTTTAGGCGGCTTCGGGCGACCGGGGATAACGGCGCGCGTCAAAGGTTCAATCTCAGCCTTTTTCGGGGCTGGGGCGCCGTTCATTGGCGGTTGAACGGGGGGCGCAGCCACGGGCTGGTTAGTCGTCGGATCAAGAGGGAGCCTGTACTTTACGCCTGTCGTAGGATCGGTGCGAACAGCGGTGGCTTCTTCAATCCGAGCCTCTTCCGTCTTTTCAGCGCGGGTCTGGGCGCCTGCCGCAGCGGCCTGAGCGGCAGTTATTTCAGGAGCCAGAACAGCCATCGCCTCGCCAGCCTTCATCCGCGCGGCGCCAGCAACAGCTTCAGGGGATACCCCAAGCTGCCTGCTGATGTCCGTGTAAATGGGGGCAGTAAGGCGTGTCACCGCAGCTTCGGCGCGAGATCTTGCTTCCCTTGCCTGCGTGTTAGCGAGTTCAAATTGCTTGGCCAAGTTCGCCCGTATCTCAGGCGTCACCGGCTTCCTCATCGCTGCCTGCGCGCGGTCGGCGATGCGCGATTGAAGTTCGGCCTCGGCAAGCTGATCTTTGACATCGGGCTGAGAGCGAGCCCAAGCATCTGCCTTGAGAATTTCAGCCTGAGCCTCTTGAGAGATGCGGATGCCGGGCTGCTCTCCCTCCTTGGGCTTCGCCACCGCAGGAGCGGGAGGAACCGAAGGCACGGAGGTCGTTGAGGGCGCCCCAGCGGCTGCAACCGTATCAGTGGCGGCTGTTGAGGTAGGCTTCGCGGCGCCAGCTCCAGACGAAGTACCCGCTACGCGAGGAGCGACGGGCTCGACGCCCTTGTCCACAACATCGCTGGCCAGAGCAACCGTTGCGTCACGCTGGGGCGCTTCCTTCGCAGGCGCAGAAGGAGCAGAACCAAGGTTTGAGAAGCCGGGCATCTTTTTCAAGAAGTTGAATGCCTCCTGCGGCGAGGCAGGCTGGCCCGTCTGAAGGTTCATGTAGCTGACGTTGCCGTCGCCATCTTCGCGCTTCTCAAAGATCTTGCTGAAGACATCCAGCGAGTTCTTGGCGATCTCGCTTTGCTGCTTCTGAAGCCCGGCGTAGGCGCTCGTTCCGCCCACCAGACCAGAGCCAATGGCGCCAGCCAACGTCTTGTTGGGCGAGGCCAGCATGGCGCCAATGCCGGAGAGGGCAGGAACCCAGAAGTTTTCAGACGACAACGTGTCCTTGACACCCTCGGACGTGATCTCGGGGAAGAAGGGCTTGGAGGCCTTGGGCGGCTCAAGGCCGGGGCGGGGCCTTTCGGGTGCAGGCTTGGCGGCCACGATTGCGTCTTCAGGGGTGGGGACGCGGGCCGCAGGACGTGCAATCGGGGGTGCGAGGCCTGCGCGAGGCACCTTCGTCTCGCCGCCATCGCCACCCTGCATGGCCGTCTCATTGCCGCCTTCGGCGACATCAAGGGCTGGCTCTGCCGTCGAATACTCGTCAGGGACGACGAACCCTTGACCCTGATAATGCCCGCGCTTGGCGGCTTTGTCGGTCGCCTTCTCATAGTCCACCGTCTTCATGCCGCCAGCGAGGCCAACCGCATCCGGGTGAATTTTCTCAACCTTCTGGGCGAGGAGGCCCATTTGCGTCTTGTCATCGCCATTGTAGGCGTAGCGATAGACGGGCTGGCCGTCGAAGAGAGTGCCGACCTTCTTGATGTCGTGCTTCATCCGCTCGTCGGAGAAGAGCAGGGCGAGCGGGCCGAGGGCCTCAAGGCCAGCCATGATGGGCGCAGCCATTGCGGTGACGCCCTCGACGACAGGTGCCGCCATCGTGCTAAGACCGCCAAGCAGACCTTCAGCAACTGGGGCCGCAGCGAGTGCGCCTTCAGCGACGGGGGCAGCAAGGCTGGCAGCGGTTCCAGCGCCCTCGACGGCGCCAGCAAGTCCGGGAGCGGCAGCGGTCGTTAGATCAATGACACCGCCCATTGGCGCGGTCGCAGCGCCAAGGGCGCCAGTCGAAGCTTCAGCGGCCCCTGCGGCGCCCGGAAGGGCTTCCGCGACAGTGCTGCTCATGGCGGTGGGGGAAGCCTCACCGGCAAGCTGCTTGGACGCCCAGTCAAAGGCGTTCTTGCCGCTCTTGCCGAGGCTCGCCATCTGCGTCAGCTCACTGGCAAGCCCGCTCTTGGCAGGCGGGGGCTTCGGTGCGCCCTTCACGTCAAGCGACGGGCGGGGCGTCTGTTGCTGCGTCTGGAGGGTATCGTCCAGATAGCCCTCGGATATGCCGCTGTAGGGATTGGAGCTGGAGTTGACGTAGCCACGGGTGTTGAAGCCGTCACGGTTGCCGATCAGGCCGCCGTGGGCCGCCCTCTCAAGCTTTGATGCGCGCTCAATATCCAGAAGCTCTCTCGCCTTAAGCGCCCGCTCTGTCTGTTCGCGAGCGGCGGCATCTTCTGCGCTGCGCAGGAAATTAGGGCGGCCCTTGTAACCTTCATAGCCCAACTTCGCGAGGTCAGCGAACTGCTTCGCCTCGGCGACGGCATTGCGCTCTGCCGGGCGCTGGCCGGGCTGCGCCTGCATCATCTGTCGAGCCTGCATGGGCTCCAACTGGACGCCGTAGGGGCCGCCACCGAAGGCGTAGCCGCCACGGGAGAAGGAGCCGCCCTCGGGGCCGACGAGGCCGCCCTGCGATGAGTTCTGTGCAAGGAACTTGTCCAGCTCAGAGAGACGGGACTGCAAGTATTCCGGGCCAGCGCCCAGATCCGCGCCCCTGCCGCTGGAGATCGAACTGCGCAAGCTGTCTGCTTCTGCGCGCCTGCCCTCCATCGTGCCGAGGGAGAGCCCCGTAGCCTTCGGAGCGCGAAGGGCTGCAATCTCAGCCCCGCTGGCGCCAGCCGACACCGGGATGTCTGCGCCAACCCTCATGGCGGGCAGAGATATTGGCGCTAGACCAGCGCGCGGCTCCGCAAGCATTGAGCTGGGCGAGTCCGTCATCGAGTAGGCGTCAGTCGCGCCGCCGCCAGCCTTGTGAACGGCGTCCTTCGTGGCCTTCTTGTAGTCCACGGTCTTGTAGCCGCCAGCAAGCCCCACCGCCTCGGGGTGATGCTTCTCAACGTCCTGCGCCATGAGGCCGATCTGGGTGCGCGGATCGCCCTTGTAGTTGTAGCGATAGATGGGCTGGCCATCGTTGGTCTCGCCGACCTTCTGGACGTTCTCCTTGAGGCGCTTGTCCGAAAAGAAGCCGCCGCCGCCGGTCGTCGTGGACGTGCTTTGGTTGCCCGACAGGGCGCCCGTGCCGGTGGCGATGTTCGCAAGGAACTGGGCCACTTGGAAGGGGTAGCCCTGCTCCTGCATGAACTGATTGTACATGGCCTGCTTGCCAGCCTGCTCAGTCTGTTGCTGCGTCTGCCCAGCCGCCAACTGCGCCTGCGCACCGGCAAGACCAGCCTGTTGCGCGTTCGTGCCGAGGTTCGCGAGGTTCTGCGAGACCGCCTGCAAATTGGTGCGATTGGCCTGTTGAGCGCCAAGGTTGACGCCTTGCTGTTGCTGCGCCGCGCCCAGAGCCTGATTGTAGTTTTGCTGATACAGGGGCGCGATTGCCTGCGACTGCGCGAGGCTTTGTTGCCCCTGCAAGATGCCGCGCTGCAATCCAGCACGGTCGCCACCGAAGGCGCCGCCCTTGATGGCGTCAGTCTGTTGCTGGGCAAGCTGCTGACCCTGTTGCTGGTTCATCGCAGCTTGTGTCGCGTTCACCACATTCTGGGTGAACGGGTTCATGTACTGGTTAACATTCAGGTCGTTGGGATTGACGTTATAGGCGCTCGCCTGCGCCAGCCCCGTGGCCTGTTGATAGTAAGGCTGCGCGGCGCCAGCCATAGCGTTGGTGTTTTGAATTCCAGCCTGTTGCGTCTGCGAAAGGGGCGCTACGAAGGCATTGGGATCATTGCTGTATTTCTGGTAAGGCTGCTCGGCGACCTTCTCGGCGCGAGCGTTGACGGAGTTGTACCGCGCCAGAACCTCCGGCGGGATTTCCGTCTTGTTGACCGTTGTCGAACCGCCTTTGCCGCCGCCGCCCATAGTCTACCTCAGTCGTTACTCGGCAGCTTGCTTCCAAGCGCCGGTGCGGGTTCCGTAAAGGAAATATGCCCCAGAGGGCGGCCCAAAGATGCGCTCATACATGCGGATCTTCCCCGATGTCCGCTGATTGGACAACACTCCGATGGTGAGGGGTATCCCAAGCTCATCTGAAACCTTCTTGCTGAAGTCGCACAGCTTTCGCGCGCGACCACCCTTGGCGGCCCTGAAGTCAGGGTGGATGAACACCGCCCGTTCTTCCAAGATCTCGTCGTTACTATACCATGTGTTGCAGATCCTCAAAAGGATGGCCCCTTGAGGCTTCTGGCCGGGGACGCCGACGATGCCGACGATACCCTTCTCGCGGTTCAGGGCGGGCCAGATCTCCTCCAGAATGCGGACGGGATTAGGCTCCACGAACCCATTCTCGCCGCAGGCGGAGAAGGCCAGCGCCATCATGTCGTCGATATCTTCAGGCTTTCCGACCCATACTTTCAGTTCGTCAGACATTGAGATCCCCCTCAATCTTTCTTCGGACCCGGCAATTTCTTCAGCGTGTTGATCAGATCCTTGCGCGTGTCCGTGATCCACTTGTCGAGGGCGCGATGCCCCGCGTCAAGATCTCCTCCCCCCGCCCAGATGACTTCATCGGGCGAGAGAACATATTCTCCACCGGCGGCAACGATAGGAACGGGTTCCCCGACACCGCCGCCAGCCGCGTAGGCGCCATAAGGGGCACCCTTGAACATCATCTTGACGGCTCGATAGCCCGCCATCGTGTTGCCCTCGCCGAGGGAGGAGACGATGTCGGCAGGGATCACATAGGAGCCCGAGGGGACGTGCATGGGGAGGTGGTCGGTGCGACCGGCCACCGGGCTGTGAATGGCGCCAAGGTGGACGCCACTGGGGCCTCTGGGAGGCTTAGGCATCTTGAGCGGGCCACCAGTCGCACGGGCGTGACGGGCCGTATTAAGCGCGATGGCGACGGCCTGCTTCTGCGGGCGGCCAGATCCGATCAACTCGCCGATGTTGGAGCTGACCGTCTTCTGCGAGGAACCTTTCTTGAGCGGCATGGTGTCCTCTTAATTTGGCGTGTAGCCGACGCAGAAGTTCATTCCTGCGTCAGTCTTTAGGACTAGGCCATTGGTGTATGGCAGCTTCACATCTTGATACGGAGTGAAGGAGGCGGCGTTAGATGGCAGGGAGGCATAGATTAGATTGGTCGCCGATATGCCGCCAGTCGTCGCGGAGTCGTAGATGTAAACCTGAGCAGACCCGGCATGCACCGGAATTGACACGCTGAACAGCTTGCCCGATCCGGCAACCAAAAGCGTCGTCGTGGAGGCTGCAATCGTCGCGCTGACAGTTGATGGGTATGTATTGCCAGAGTTTCCGGCGATGATCACCAAATTGTCAGAAATGGTGCTGAGAATGCCGCGCAGCCCATTGATGGCGACGACGCCATTTTTCTGGGTAGTGAGAATATCGTCGAGCGATGCGGGCATCAGTATTTCCCATCTGGCTGGATGCGATAGCGCATATTACCGACACGCCAGAAAGAGCCAATGTCGGTGCTTTCAATCTTGATCGCCACCAAGCGGCCCCTCATGCGAGGCGTCACAAAGGTCGTCGCCTGCGTCATTGAGAAGGGGCCATAGGAAAGCGGCGTCTGGCCGGGGTAATCTGTGGCGTAGAAGGTGAGCTGCACAGTGGCGCTCTGCGCACCAGCAAAATACCCCCACTTCATGTCAGGCCAGACCTGATCAATGAAGACCTTCACGTCAGCATCGCTTAAGGCGAAGTAGCCAGTTTCGAAGAAGGCTTCAATCGGCACAGCCTCATTGGCCGAGTTGACGGCATCGGTCGAGGTTTCGTGCTGGACGATGAAGTTGTCGGCATTGCCGGGCAGGACACCGGCGCCAATGGGAGACCCAAACACGCTCTCGTTAATCCACGCAGTGCGAGACAGAGAACCATAATCCCACTGATTGAGGACTATGTTGTACTTCACATAAGCGTTGATCTCGCCGCCATTGCTCTTGGTGGGATAATACCAAGAGATCTCGCCGAAGCGAGAATTGGGCGCCACGCGGATCTTGTCGAGGTTGTCCTCGTCAAGGTCTTGGAAGATCACGTCCCAAACGGGGCACATGATAGGCTCGACGCCGCTCCCGGAGAGCTTGTAAAACTGGCTCTGGCCCATCCAATAGACGACGCCACCCATCGAGGTTGCAGCCTTGCGCCCGATCAGCCCGCACCCGGTGCCGACCTCATTGAATTGGTAGACATAGGGCAGGCCGACATATTGCATCGCCCAGACGCCAAGGTCAGTCCAGATCAACCCCTGTTGCGGTCCTTGAATGCACTGGACGATCCGAGATCCCTTCGGGATGCGATATGAACCGGCTTGATTGGTCGGGGACAAGATCCACGACGAATAGTCGTCAACGTCGCACCAGCGGATCAGGAGGAGATCTTGAATGCCGTTAAAGGTAGAGCCCCATGCGATGATTTGCCTTTGCGGCATGGCGACAAACATCCCATCATTAGCCTGCGGCGCATTCAGGATAATCGTTGCGACAGGATTGTTCGTAGATGGCGACCACTCATAAATGGCGCCATTTAACGGACAAGAGATGAGCGTCTCTCCCCAATTATCAAGCGTCCAGTCAATGGCCGTGATAGCCGTTCCCGTGCCTGATGCGGGGGGTATGCCAGACCCATAGCCACCGCTGCCGTACCCGCCAACGCCATAGCCAGAACCGGCGGCAATTGGGCCGATGCCGTTGTAATAGATGTATTCGGCCAGCCCAAGGTTTTCCTTGGCAACGCTGACAAAGATTGTGCCAGCAACTGTCTGGGCGCCAGTGGTGGCGTTGGCATAAGACACGCTTCCGGCGGAGGATGCCGTCACCGTAAAGGTGCCGTTATAGCCAGCCGGAGTAACGCCAGCCACGACAATCGTGCTTCCAACCGGGATCGTGTAGGAGGAGGAATAAGTGAGGGTGGCGGTTGTGCCGGTCCCAGCCGCCGTCAGCGTGGGTGTCGTTGTGCCAGAGCTTGAGACATTGATGACAAAGACGCTGGAAGATGTAACCGACGAGACTGTGTAGTTTCCGCCAATGACCACGCTTCCGGCTGTAAAGGAAATAAGAACAGGAAACGTATCGCCCGCAAAATAGCCATGATCTGCAAGCGTGACGTTGACTGTGGAGGCGCCGCTTGTGAAGGCGAAGGACGGGACAGCCCCGCCGCCTGTGACGTTTGAGGTTGGGTAAATAGGCACACCGAACGCATTCACAGCTTCGATCTGGAACTGATTGGTGCCGACCGGGATGACCGGATAAAGGCCGAAGAGGATCAAACCCCCGACGCTGATCTGCGTTCTAATATCCACGACATCATAGACATCAAGACCGCTCCCGGCAGCGTCGATGGTTACAATTGAGCTGGGCGTAGGGGTGGCGATAGTCGTCACCGACACGGCGACATCCGCAGTGGTTGTCTGAGGCGTAATGACTTTCGAGCCGCGCGAGCCAGCCTCTCCGCTGATAACCGTCAGGGAGGCTTCGGCGCCTGCGGCAAGACGCGCAGTCCCGTTGATATCTTCCCAAGCCAACAAGCAGCGGACTACGGAAGTGATGGCGCTGGTGAAAAATTGCGTCCACCCACCAAGCTTCTGAACAAGGCCAATGCCCTGACGATCCGGGATGAACCTGATCAGGTTGGTGTAAGAAATCGCCACCTCATTAAGGGTGGGCGTCCTGTTCTGGTCAACGCCGGGGATGAGCTTGAGAGATTGATGGGCCATGCTTACCCCCGCGACGGGGTGGCGACAGTGGCAGGCGACTGCGAGGACCAGCCAGCGGCATCGAATTTCTTGCGGGCCTCTTCGACGACCGCGCTCTTCAGGAGGGCCTGATACTGGCTCTCATAGGTGATGGCCATCTGCGGGTCGTCGTTCAGGCGCCCGAAGTTGCGCTGGTAGGCGCTGATGTAGATCATCGAGGCCATGATGAAGACATCCGGCAGATACTGGCTGATGAAGGTCGTCGTGTTCGCTGCCGAGAGGCTATTGGGGCGGTAGGTGCCCACAACCTCGACAGGGTACGCTTGATCGGGGACTGGGCCGACGAAGAAGAGGGTCTCGTTGAACGGGACGAAGTATTGAGGCTTGCCGCGATTGGCCGCCAGCGATGACCCGTAGACGGCATCAAGGAACTCTTTCGACGCTGGGAGCAGCGGAACGCGGACGCAGGCGTCAGGATTAGTCGTAGCGGAAGCGTTGCCGCTGGCGTCGGTCAGGAGATTGATTTGCTCGCTGACGACGAAGGTGCCGGTCGCTGCGTCCGAGTTTAGAGACAAGTTAATGTCGAAAGACAGGTTTCTGTTTCCCGCCGTCAAGACAAATGTCGTTCCGTGCAGGGATGTCGAGGTGAACATGAAGTCGATGTCACGACACATCCGATTTTCGGCGTAGGTGATCATCTGCGGGAGGATGACTTGAAAGGCCGTGTCAGCGGGGTCCACGACCGCCATCGTGGCGATCTGGGTGACGTAGGTCGAATATGTGAGGCCTGTGGTCATGGTAACCCCGCGATCTGCCCTTTATACCATCGCAGGACGGTTTACGCCATGCCGGTGGCTTTGGCCTTAACGTCAGCCACCCGGATCGACCAGCCCTTGCCAAAGGTGTCGAAGGTCGGCAGGCGCTTAAGGAAGTCGAGGCGCATGTCGCAGAGGGCCTCGACCATCTGCTCAGGGTCGCACTCCCTGATGGCGCCCATAGAATTGGGGCCGAGAATGCCATCCACCGTGACGCCAGCAATCTGTTGAAGGTACTTTGCCGCCCTGCCGACGCCGGAGTTCACGGCGAGGTCATAGGCGGCGTAGTCTACGCCAGCCGGGAGCTGGTCGCCCTTGATCTTGTCCCAGTACATCGACTTGTAGAAGGGCTTGACGATGAATGGGGTCAAGGCGCGCATGAACTCTTCATTCACGGGCCTGCCAACGTAACCCTCCCAAGCGGCCTTGGTGACGCCCAAGTTGGTCATGCCGCCCGGATCTTTCGGATGGTTCACAAATCCGCCCTCGTGCTTCAAGACGGCGGCGAAGCTGTTATCCCAGTTCTCTTGCATGTCACTTGTCCTTTGAAGCAAGTAGGTCATTCTTGGCTTTCGATCCGGCGCTGGAGCCGTAATAGAAGTTGACCACTCCGGTCCATGCCGTCCCCAGAGCGCCCAGCATCATCAGGAGCGCCTCCGTGCCAGTCTGCGGCATCCCATTGAGGAGCATCCAGATCAGGATGCCAAAGAAGCCCAGCGTGATGACGATGGCAAGAACCTTGGGAACCCAGTCCTTCGTCTCGCGCTGCATCTGCCGGGCGCTGTCGCGGTCACCGGCAGCAATGCGCTCAAGGTCGATGTCGAGGGACTTCATCTGCACCTTGAAGTCTGCGTCAATCTTCTTGATGGCGGCAAGCTGGTCAGGCGTTGCCGCAGCCATTGCCTCGGAGATCTGCTCCTCCGTGCCGTCTTCGTGGCCAAAGAGGGCGCTGGACAGGGTCTTGACGGCAACGCCAGCCAGCGGACCCCCCAGCGCCGTGGCGATGGACGGGGCCAATTGACCAAGTAGGGGGCCAAATTGCTTCAGTAAGTCCATTTTACTTCCCCTCGATGATGAATGTCAGGTTCTTGTGGTCCGGGTAAGCGATCACAACATTACCCTCGGGACACTTGTACATGATGCGGGCAATCAGTTTCGCGTTGCCGGGGGCGACGCCATCCGGGCTCTCCACGGTCATCGTGTAGCCAAACTTGTCCACTGTCGGGCTGGCGGGGCCGCTGAACTTGGCAACTGACGGGAGAGCCTTGTGGACCATGTAGTCGGAGTCGCGAACCTCAAGGCTGAAGTCTTCGACCGTGCAGTCGTCCCTGATCTTCTGGCGGGCAACCACCACCTTAAATGAACCAGAAGCCGGGCCGCTGGTGATGCTGAAATGCTCCGCGTCCCACTTGAGGATGTCCTTGGGTGGCAACTTAAACTTATCATATAGCGAATAGCCGCCGCCAAGCATCGCCATGACCGCAGTCACGACGGCGACAGGCTTGGTGATGGCGTCGGTGTCGATCACTTGTCAGCTTTTCCGTCGAGCTTGTCATAGATGCGCTTGAACATGTCCTCGATGTGGTCCATGCGCTTGTCCATGTCATCCTTGCGGACGTAGTTGATGGGCAGATCCACCTCAATTTGATGGATGTTGGACTTCAGCGACTGGACGGCTTCCCATAGGATGCGGGCAAACCATCCAGCGACTGCGAGGGCGGCGCCAAGGGCCAAGTTGATGGTTGTCTGATCCACAGCGCCAATCCTTGTTAAGCAGCCTCAGACAATGGCTCGTCAACAACAGGAGCGGCAGGAGTGATCTGCTTTTCAGCTTGGCGCTTGATCTCGGAGATGAGATCAGCAACCTCTTTGAAAGGACGATCACTCAGCACCGCAAGGATGTTGTTCCAAGCTTGAACCGATAATGTCACGCTTATGTTATCCATGTTTATTCCCCTTTTTTTGTCCCAAAAAAGGTCTTTGGGATATTTACGCATCGAGAGTTTGGCTCTAACGCTACAAATTCATGTCGTTTTCCAGCTTCCCAGTTAATTATGTCACCGGATTTTGCAAGTATTTCCCACCCGTCACCCAGCGTCCTTCCAGTCCCTACATAGGTAATAATTACGCTTTGGCCGGTCAGCGCGTAGGAACCGGCGGATGCCGTTAATGTGTACGCGCCGTATACAATATTCCCGCCGGAGATTGGCCCCGCCGAGATTGGTGTTGAAGCTATACCAAAGGATTGAACGGCCATTTACGGTTCGATCAGATAGCGGTTGAATTGTTCATGTCATCCTGCGACATTACCCAAGCATAGCACTTTGACAAGAAATCCGCACCAGCCATCGCCTCAATGGTCGCCAAGGGCGTGTGGTAGCGCCGGAAGTCAACGTCGCGGGTGTCGTCATTCTGCGGCGCAGTGGCGTACCCGGCAACGTCAATCATGACGTGAAACTTAGGGTCATCGCCGCGCATACGCGACACAGAGGCAGTGACAATACGGAAGTAAGCGCCCGCGAAGGGGACGCCGTACTGCGAGGTAGCAAGATCAACCTGAATAGCCATGTTGGCCCCTTATGCGTATGTGACTTCGGACGATTGAACCGTAGCGACCCAGCGGATGTTGGTTGCCGCCGCGCCAGTAGCTGTAACAGCAAGCCCGCCATTAGTGGTGTCTGCTGTCACTGCAATTGTCCATGCAGGGACGTTGCTGATGGTGGTAACTGTAGAGGCGACAAGCGTTGTAGACGCCGCCGTACCTTCACGGCGGATCAATCCAGTGATTTGCCATGACGCCGATGCCGTTCCGCCTGCGGCTGATTGGCGGGCCACGACAAGGATGTCAAATGTAAAAGCTGAATTGTTGGGAAGAACGACTTGGTTAGCCGCACCGGCAGCACCTTCAGAAGCTAAAACTTTAGGTGTTGCGTTTGTTGTTGCTGCGCGCAAAATCATTAATCCAAATTGAGTGTCGCCAACAGCGCCAATAAAATAGTTTGAAAATACAATTTTTCCGGTCAATACAGAAGAACCATAATTCCCGATAACTATTGAACGTGTTGCAGAAGCCGTTGAATTTTGACCATAAACAAAAGAATTAATGCCTGAAGCAGTCGAAGAATCGCCAAGCGAAAACGATGATTGTGCAGACGCTAAAGATTGGTTTCCAAACGAAACTGAGTTTGCACCTTTTGCCCCATATGTGCTTGTATTATTCGCAACAGCCGCAGCAAACGAGTCCGTGCCGGAGGCGTAGGAGCCGCCAAGGGCCATTGCGCCTGCGCCTGTAACGGCTTGCGAACCAGTTCCGCCGGAATTTATCCCAATTGCCATTGCATATTGTGACGTAGCAACGGGTCTTGTTGCCGTTGCCGTAACATTTTCAGCATACGCCCGCATCGTCTTTTTATCGCCAGTCTGCCAGTTTGTTCCATCGCAAACAATCTGCGTTCCTTCACCTTGGCGCAAAATTAACGTGGCAACGCCATCAATCGTCTCAGTACTATTCGGATCAATCGTGACCGCCATCGCGGTTGTGGTCGTATTATTCCAAATCCAAACATTGAAACCAGCTCCAAGCGTGGCCGCCGCAGTCAACGACACTGTAAAGCTGGTCGCGCCAGAGCAGTTGATGATTGCGCCAAGATCACCAGAGACAACCGTATACGCAGCCGTCTTGTTGCTGATTGTGTATGTGGCAGACCCGCCCGCAGCGGCCCAAGTTCCATCTCCACGCAAGAAATTGCTACTAGATGGCGTTCCCGTGACGGGATTTGCCGCCATGTTGGTGACGGTGCTGATCAAATATCCAGACGTGGGTAGCGTTAGGGACGTATTTGCAGTGGCGGTAAATGTCTGGGTAAAGGCACCCGCGTGGCTAACATTGCCCGCTAGGGCCAATGTTCCAGTCGTAAACGTAGGTGCGGTTGCGCCGCCAGAAAGCACTACCTGACCGGCAGTTCCTGCGGCAGTATATGCGTGTGCAGTTCCAGTGCCGTAACCAATGCCGCCAGCAGTCGCTGTAGCCGTGCTGTTAGTTCCGCCGTTGGCAATAGCCAATGTGCCAGCAACAGTGACTGCGCCTGTCGTTGTCGTAGAGGGAGTCAAACCAGTTGTGCCAAAAGTTATGGACGTAACAGCGGCAGTTGAGGGAACTGCACCCCATGATGGCGCACCACTGGTCGTTGCAATAAGCACTTGGCCCGTTGTGCCAGCAGCAGTAAAGCCCTCCGCAGTAGGAGACGCTGCGTAAATAACGCCATACTGCGTCAAAGCGGCAGACTGGCCAGTGCCGCCATTGGCGACAGGCAACGTGCCAGAGATATGCGTCGTCAGGTTAATCTTGCCCCATGATGGAGCTGTACCAACACCGCCGGAGATCAGCGCGTTGCCAGTGGCAACATCAGCAAGGGTCGAGAGCGTCGTTGTGCCAGAGGCGTAGATCAGGTCGCCAATCGTGTAGGAGGCGATGCCAGTGCCGCCGCGAGCCACCGCCAACGTGCCAGACGTGACCGCAGATGCGGAAATGGCGATGTTAACGTCCGAAGCTGCCGTAATTTGCCCCTGCGCATTGACGGTGATCGAAGGGACCGCAGACGACGAGCCGTAGGAGCCAGCCGAGGCGCCAGTATTGGCGATGCTGATGGTGCCGGAGACCGTGATCGGGCCGCCTGTCAGGCCTGTGCCCGTGGAGATGTTCGTGACAGTCCCCGCGCCAGAAAATGTGGACCAGCTTGGGCTTGCCCCGGCCCCCTGTGTTTGAAGAAACTGCCCAGCAGTGCCCGGCCCAAAATTTTCCCACTGGGTGCTTCCACGCACAAGCAGCGAGCCTTGAGACGAACTACCAACGGCGGCGTCTATCAAAGTGCTAAGACTGGACCAAGAAGGCGCAGAAGTCGTCCCGTTAGAACGAAGAATGGTTGCGTTAGTGCCCGCCGCCAGCGCCTGCCAAGCGGAGGCGCCGCGATAGACCAGAGACCCCGTAGTCGTCCCGAACGTGTCAAGAATGGCGCTGGGGGTGACATCGGAAGGCGTAGATGTAGAGCCAGACAGGTTCCCCTTGATCGTCCCATTCGCCATCAAGGCGAGGTAAGCATTGGTGATGCTCTGGGTCGGGAGAGAAATCGTGACGGCGCCAACAGTGGTGCTGGATGTCAGGGGGGCGTCCGCCGTGACGGAAGTAATGCCGGGGGCAGGATACTGGGCATTGATATAGGTGCCGATCTGAGTGACCGTAAGGCAAACAGACGAGCCAGCCTGAACGGCCTCAAGCTGCTCAATGCCACTGAGCGCAGTCGCCGGTGTGAGGTTCGGGATTTGCTCAACGCTCATGTCAGCGGCCCTGTCTTTGGAACGGTCGTGTTATTATACGGCAATCCGGGGTCATTGCCACCAGCATCGGCAGGGACAGTCGGGCTTGTGCCGGGCTCTGTGTTGAGGCCGCCCGGCGGCTCGCCAGTTTGCTGCGTGACGCGGGTGCTGTAGGTCTGCGTGATGCGCGAAGCGCCCCTGATCACAGGGATGCCCGTGACAGGATCGACCGTGTTCGTGCCAGAGGTCGTGCGCGTGTTCTGCTCCGCCGTGACGAAGTCCTGAAGACGAGGGTTCTGGATCGGAACCGGGTCTGCCGGGATCACGATGGCGCGAAGCTGTTCCTGCGGCGTGTCAAAGCAGGGAGTGCAGACGAGGAGGCGCTTGTTGATCAGCGAGGCGCCAGCCCAATCGAACTGCCATTTGAGATCAACATGATTGTAGCGAAAGCCGCAGCGGTCGCATATCGCATGCGCCTGCGGCGATGTTGCGCTTGTTCTGGCTCGACCGGCTTGTGAGGCGTATCCCATAGGGCCTCCTTATGGCCGATAGTATCCAGAGATCTGGGGCGAGATATATTGCTGCGCCGTCTCGACGTTCTGTTCAGCGGCCACGGCATATGCCTCGTCGGCGAGCGGCTTGAGGAGCTGCGCCCTGTCTGGCGCCCAGATGATCGCAAGACGGGAGGCGAGGCCGTAGGCGAACGCATCCATCCAAAGATAGGGGATCTCGACTTGTGTCCCGTTTGCCAGATTGCTGTCCTGTATCTGGCGGACGCGATAATACTTGAGGTATTGCGCGCTTGAACCATCCGGGACGGGCCAGAGGGTGACGGTGGGGTTGGGCGAGATCAGGCGGTCAAACCAGAAGGTGGTCGTGAAGCCTTCAGTTTCCTTGTTCGGATAACTCGCATATTCGGTGCGGCTCACCGGCAGGATGATGCGGTCGATGGGCTGGCCATTGCCATCGTCGATGACCATGTAGGCGTCGAGCATGGTGACGGTGTTCAGATCGACATTGTAGGTCTTCTGGCCCTGCACCAGCGCAACCGTGACGAGGTCAACCGCCCACAGGTTAACGCCACGATTGCTCCAGTTCGCGCACAGCATGTTGGCGGCCATGCGGGCCGCTTGCATGTGTTCCTGAAGCAGGGACGTGTTCCTGAGCCCAATGAGATTGTACGCATAAAGCGTGATCTCGCCGAGCGACGGATTGAACGTGTAGGTGCCGCTCGTCGCCATCTTGGCTCCTTACGCCGGGCCAGCCTGAACGATACTGGCCGTGACCGCGCCGGTGCCGCTGGTGATATTAATGCAGATGGCGCGGCAAGGGATGATGACGGCGCCGCCAGTGGACGCAGTCAAGGCGCTGAAGCCCGTGGCGACGTACCATGTGGCCCCGGCGACGGTGTACCCGGCGGCATTGGGGTCATCGAGCGAGTACTCAATGTTGAATGTGGGCGTCCCAGACGTGACCTTGGCGCCGATCCCGATATTGAAGGGCGTCTGAAAGTCATCAACGACGCGGGCGGCGCTGCGAATTTGCGAACCTGTAGCGGTTGCGCTGATACTACCGAGCTGCATGTTATTTCCCCTTGCTGCGAGCCGCAGCGGCGTTGTCGATCAGGTTCGGGTAGGGACGCCCTGCGGCGCGAGCGTGAGCCTTGGCGGACTGCATCTGCTTACGGTTCAGATGCTTCTCCTTGGCGTCCTTGGGGGCGTCTTTATCCCAGAAGGGCTTGTCCACCATCTCAGCAATCCCACTTCCTGAGCGACTTGTTGATGCGACTGTCTGGATCTGCGGCCTTGGCCGACCCGGTCAGCTTGCGCTTCATGCCCGTCATTCTAGCACAGAAGCTGTCCTTTCGAGAACCGCCTTCGGGCTGCGGGCGCTTAATGTCGTGACCTTCAGCCTTCAGAGAGGCACGGCCCTTGGCGTTCAATCCGCCATCGGGGTTCTTGCCTTCCTTGCGCGTCCAAGCACCAGACATTGCAGTCTCCATGCAAATGCGGGGGCACAGAGGCCCCCGCCGTGAACTACCAAGCCGGGGAGGCGAGCTTAGTAGTTCGCACCCTTGCCACGGGGAGTACCGCCCGAAGCAGAAGACATGACGCTGCCGCCGCTCTTGCGGGGCTTGCGACCGGCATGAGCTTCGGACATGACGCCCTCCGCCTTCATGCCGACCTTGCCGCCCTTTTTGAAGCCGCCGGTGGGCTTCATCATTTCAGAGGCCACAGTGCTGTTGCCGCCGGAGTAGGCGGTGTGCGACTTGGCTTCGCGAGTTCCAGACTTACCCTTCATGGTGATCTCCTATGGCTTAGGCGTTGGCGGCCTGAATGTAGCGAACGACGAGAGTGCCCGCGCCGGGCGTGGCGCTAGGTGCGCCGGACAAGACGTAGATGATGTCGTCAGTGGTGCCCGTATTGACCCAGAGGGCCGTGCGGGTTCCATCGGTGCCGGGCGAGAGCGACAGGCGGCCAATCGCATTGGCGTTCGTCGCCGCAACCAGTTCGGTGGCGGTGGCGGAGGTGCCGACGCTGATGGTGTAGGTCGTCGTGGCGCTGGACCAAACAGTCGTGACAAACAGATCAATCGCAATGATCGTGCTGTTGGCCGGGATGCAGATGGTCGTCGCTGCGGCAGTAGCAGACTGCACGATAGCGACTTGCTGGGACATTTCGACGAAACCGACGTTCTTGACCGTACCGGCGGTGGTGCCGGTCGTATTCAGGACATCGCCAGCCTTGATAGGGCCAGTGAAAGTAGAAGTAGCCATAAAGGCCTCCTGCACGATGAGATCACGCCGTCTGTGCAGCGTCCGCTAGGCCGGTCTGCGTGATCGGATGCCTAGAAAGAAGGGCGGGACCGAAGCCCCGCCCCAATGACTTAGGTGGGGAACGCGCCGTAGATCGAGCGCCAGTTGTAGTAACCGAAGCTGTAACGCTCGTAGCCCTTGACGAGAAGATTGTCAGTAGTGAAGTCAACTTGCATGTCTGTCTCGAATTTAATGCGCTCCATGTAGGAGAGCCCATCAATGTTCGTGAGCAGGAACCATGCGCGGGCAGAAGTCAAATAGTCGTTGACCATGTAGCCTTCGGGAAGGCCGCCTGCCGTGGACATAATCGCGTTCACGTCATTGTCCGCCGTGCCGGGGCGCAGCTCAGTCTTCGTCAGGCGGATCGCCACCGGCTCAAGAGCGGGCGGGATTACCAGACGACGACCGCGAGCAAACACCTTCAGACCGGCCTGATCACGGAAGTTCGTGCGGATGGCGATCATGCCAGACAGCAACGTGCTTTCGTTCAAGTCGTTGGTGGTGTAGTTCGAGATCGAGCCACCGTCGATGGGGTGATCAGAGGCGACAAGGGCCTTGCCGTCGCCGCCGACCGACCCGTTGTAGGTCGTCGCGGTGTTCAGCACGTTGGCGCCGTAGATCTCCTTGGTCTGCGCAAAGGACTGCGTCAGGCCGAGGTTCGACGGAGCGAACTGGCTCTTGTAGAGGTTGTCGTCGATGGCCTTGCGAGTGATCGCGTAGCCAAGGCCGATCTCAGTATGCTCCTGATTGTACACGAAACGCTCGCCAGCGCCGTTGTCGAACGCGGTCTGGCCGCCTTCGGTCTTGAGCTGGGCGTAGCCCAAGAAGCGCATCTCAGCGGTGCGCTCCAGAGCCATCTTGGAGTCGTGCTTGGTGAAGATCTTGTCGTACTGCGACGGGATCTGCTCGTACTGACCTTCAACGCCCCGGAGGCCGGGGAGGAGAAGATCTTTGATCGCTGAAAGATTAACAGCCATTGATCCTACTCCTTAGATGCCAACAAGCGTCTTGGTAGACACGCTGTTGAAGGCCACGATGATCTTGCGATAGGCGCCGGTCTCGGTGCCCGGAGCGCCCGGAGGATCAATCACATAACCGATGACGCGGAAAGGAAGCGTCGAGGTCGTGTTGATCGTCGTGGAGTCCAGATAAGCGCCGGAGATGCCGTTGGCGGTGTTACCCGTGCCGATAGCATAACCGCAGTTGGCGCCGATGGCGGCCTGCACCCACAGAGAGGTGGAGGTGTCGCCAGACACAACGAACTGAGCATTGGGATCGTTGATGATGTAGGCGATCACGTTGCCGCTGTTGTCGCTGCCGGGCCAGTAGTTGGACCAGACGGTACGTTTCTGGCTGACCGACAGGTATTGACAGCCAACGAAGACACCAGCGATGGAAGCGGAGCCGGTGCCCTGAATGATGTAACCCGCAGCATTGGGCTCTACAGGGTCGCCGAAATAAATCGAAGTGGTGGAGCTGGAGATAATGGTCGCCGGAACCTGCTCATAGGTCGGGGCAGAACCGTTTCCCTTGTACTGACTGAAACCGTTATAGGCTTGGGTATTCGCCATGACGGGTTCTCCTTTTTACGGGAAAGCTCGTCACTTCACGCCGGGGAAGTTCGGAAGCCGGGGGTAGGCGAACCTCTCACGCCGGGGAGAGGCAAGGCACAATGTGGCCTTGAAGATGCAGCATATACATAATTGCAACAAAAGAAAAGGGGGCCGGTTAAGGCCCCCTGATCGGTACTTAGAGATCCTCGGGGATCGGCATGTCGAAGGTCTTCTTGATGCTGGGCGCCACACGGTCGAGCGTCCCTTCAGGCGTCCCTGAGAGCTGGGCCTCCTTGATGCGCACCTGTTCGCGAGCCCGGCGCTGCTCGATGCGGCGCACCTCGTCAGAGATCTCCTTCGGGCGCTCCATCAAGATCATGCCCTTGCGCTCGATGCTGGCCTTGTCCCAGTTCGAGGGCATCCAAGTCGGGTGACGGCTGACCGGAACTGGCTCCCATCCCTCACGCGCAAGCTGCACGGTGTAGGCAGGGTCTTCTTGGTTCCAGATCGTGTGGCGCTTCCACTCGTAGTTCCACCCCTCGGGGACCATGTCCTTCGGGATATAGAACTCGTCCGTGCCTTCATCCATGCCGCCATTGTCGTTGCGGATCTGGGCTGCGCGAGCTGCGGCGCGAGCGCGAGGGTCTTCCCCACGAAGCTCAGGGCGCATGGTGGGGCGTTCCGGGGAGGATGTTGCGGCCTTCTCAGCGGCAACTCGTTGAAATTTGGCGTTCATTGCATACGTCCTTCCTTCTTGAGGAGCATCTTGTTGCGGGCATAGTCCTTCTCGGTCATGCCCAGATCGCGAGCCGTCTCGATCTCTTCCCGCGTGAGGCGCACCTCATTCGGGCGAGACCCCGTGCCACCGCCACCACGCGAGACGGGGGCTGCGGGGGGAGAGCGGCGCTGGGTCACCTTCGCGGCGCCAGCCATCGGGTCATCATCGTGATCGACGTTGACGCGGCGGCTGATGCGCAGGGTATCCTCGACGAAACCGAAGTAGTCATCGGTGTCGGGCTGGTAACCATCGGCGACGGCCAAGTTATGAGCCGCCACCATCTTCTGGTACATGCGCGGGTCCGTGACGCAGTGCGGATTGCGGCGCACCCAGTCAGCGGAACGAGGCGAGAGCTGCGATGCCAGAGCTTCGACCGGGTCGGAGGGACGCGGAGGCTCAGGCGCCACGATCTTGGGGGCGTTTTCCATGTGGGCGCGGCCCCGCTCCAGCTCCATGAGCTTGGCGGAGTTCATGCCCATCGTCTCTTGGATCTCCGCCGCCTTGTTATAGTCACCAACGGCCATCGCCTCAGAGTAATTGTACTTGAGGATCTCGTTGTTGCGCTTGACGGTGTCGATGGCGTTCTTGACGAGCTGCAAATTGGTGTCCTGCACCTCGTTTTTGGCGTCAGCAGCCGACTCGTAGGCCTGTCTGGCGCGC
>Ga0181344_1000087_pt1 | contig 37791 bp, 48 predicted proteins | sample Su13VDMLBDD_FD_130098 | JGI IMG/M metagenome (GOLD analysis project Ga0181344, IMG submission 130098) | Freshwater viral communities from Lake Michigan, USA - Su13.VD.MLB.D.D | ecosystem: Environmental > Aquatic > Freshwater > Lake | place: USA: Michigan | collected 2013-07-15
AGTATGCCTTGATGTCCGCTTCAAACTGCTTGATTTGCATCTCACGGGCTTCCATGCTCTGGTTGACGTTTTGCAACATCTGGAACATGTTCTCCATCTCAGCGGCCATTGCCTCCATCTGCTGGTTGGCAGCGGCCAAGGCTGGATCATCTTCGTCGGCCAACACTTTGGGGTCGATGGTTTTCTTGAACCGCTTGGCGAGGTCTTGAGCACCGGGCCAGTCCATGTTCTTGACAAACAGGTCGCCAGCGACTTGCCACAACTGTGGGTTGCCTTGCAGCAACTGAGCCATGCTCTCCAAAGCCTCTTGACGCTTGGTAGCGTAGCCGGGACCGGTGATCACGCGCACATCGTACTTGCCAACGCCGGGGTTGTAGACCTTCTCGATGAGGTTGCCCTCTTGGTCCACGATCCGCTTGACAGGTTCTTCCTGCATCGGGTTCATCTTGACGGTTGCTGGCTCACCATCTTCGCCAATGATGCGGGCAATGCGCTCTGTGTCGTAAATCTTGGGGATCAGGTCCACGAGTTGGCGGCCAATGTGACGGATCGCACGGGCCAAGTTGTCAACGTAGTGGTAGGTGCCGATGTCACCTTCGCGCTGGCGGGCCAAGATGGCCTTGCCAGAACGCTCGTTGCTGGTCATGCCCAGCGAGGCGTTGTATTGGCCGGTGGCCGACTTGATGTCTTCGGCAGCGCCCGCCTTGGCTTGCAGGAGGCCGCTGGAGGCCATTGGAGGCTGTGCCCGCTGGGGTAGTGGCAACACAGCGCCTTGGCCGTCTGTAACGTCAGGATTGACCTCCAGATAGGGCCAGTTGTTCGTGTTGGCAGTCTTCCACTGCTGCTCGTAGCCTTCAAACTGACCGCCGTACCCGATGAACGGGGCTTTGGGGGCCAGCGCCAGCATCTCAGCTTCCTGCGACACCCAGTAGTTGTACATGCGCTGGGCATCCTTGGCGTTGCGCACCAAGCCCGACACGTACATTTGGCCGTCCACCTCAAACTCGTTGCCGACCACGCGCACCACGGGGATGTATGTGCCAGCCCACTCGCGTTCTTCAAGGATGTCGTAGCCGTTGATCTTGCACCACTTGACCTTTTTGCGATCAGCTTCGCGGGTGCGCAGGGGCTTGCCAAACATCATGCGCAGGGTCTTGTCCTCGGGCGTACCGCTGAACGCAGTCTGGTTGCCGGGGTACAGGTTGAGCGTCTGCTTCTCGTACTCGATGTAAAAGTACTCGGCGATGCGGATGGTGTTTTCGTTGATCCACTGGCTGATGGACTGATCGCCCACACCAAGGCTCATGAGGGTGCTGATGGGCGCTGCATCGGGGTACAAACGCTCGTATTCGGCCTTGGGGATGTCTTCCGTGACAAAGCACCACTTGGCATCTGCACCCGTGGGGTCTTGGATCAGGGGGTCCATGTAGACGCTGAAGCTGTTGCGGATGCGCCCGATCTTGATGTCCTGATCAAAGGTGTCTTCGTCGCAGTACTCGGTCAGCAGACGGATGTAGCCTTCGCCATAGGACACTTGGTTCTCGCAGGCGGTGTCGTAGGCCACGTCAGCATCGGAGATGTACTCGATGTGGCGAATCACGCCGTTGAACACATCGGCCACGTCCACATCAGCCTTGTCGTCAGCCGGGATCACTTTGATGCCGGGACGGTTCATGCGCTGCTCGTTCGTCACCTGATGGACGTGCTGGGGCAGCTTGTTGATGGTCAGGCAAGGACGGGCGTTGATGGTCTGACCCTGCACGGCACCACGAGTCTGGAGCACGTCAGCGGGCCACTGCCACTGGTTGTCTGGGGAGCCTGCGTAGAACCGCAGGTCGTCGAGTTCGTCTTCCCGTGTCTCGGAAAACGCAGCCATTGCCGTCTTCATGCGTGATCGGGCAACAGTCAGAATTTCCTCGGAACCGCCTTTTGACGGGTACGGGCCGTTTTTTGCCACATTTGCTGCGGCTACGATTCCGGTGGTGTCTTTCATGCGTCAAATACTCCGAGGGTGTGTGATTCCCTCATGACTAGAAGGTTGTCACCCTGCCATTGTACGTCTTGGCCGATGGAATCACCAAATAGCACTTTGTCGCCGACTTTCACGTCTTTGGCGTCTGGGCCAGCGGAGATTACCACACCTGTGCCCGTTTGTTTCTCTCGCAATAGGATGAAAAGCTCGTGTTTCTCCATGTCTGGGCGCACGATCAGGCAGTCTTGCAGGGCTTGCAGGTTCATACTTTATTCTCGTCTAAACGGTGATCACCACACCAATCATTTACAAAAACAACAGGATATCCGCTAATTGTAGGTGCGTGGCGGCGGCAACGACCTAAATGATAGACGGGGTTTAATTCGTTAATTGTCCCTGCTTTTATGGTTTGCTTTGGGGCAAACCAAATGCAAGTTTTGCAACGCATTCCTTCGGAACGATGCACCCAAGGGTCTTGATGTTCAGCCATTTTTACTCCTTGAGGTAGGCTTTTTCTCTGCCGAGCGTTTAACGGCATAGCTTATTGCCAGCGCCTGCTTCACAGGCTTGCCAGCGGCTACTTCGGCCTTGACGTTCTTGCGAAACGCCTCTTTTGAGGGTGATTTGACGAGGGGCATGTCTAGCTTCCCATCCAAGAAGTGAGGGCAGCACCGTTTTGAGCGTTGCGCCGGATTGTTGTGCGGTCGTCAGTGTACTCTCGATGAGCCACTGGGAAAGCAAACGTCACGCAGATCGCATCAGCGGCATCTGGAGAAGCAAGGCCTCTTGCCTTCATGTCCTTCTTGCTCTCCAAAAAGATGGTGCCTCTGGAATCAGGCTTGATCATAGGCGAAACCAGATCAGTCTTCAAGAACCTGTCCTTGGGGATGCTGGCAGATCTCAGCCAGTCCTTCATCTTGCCCCACATCTCAGCGCGTTTGTTGCCGTACATGATGGGGTTGGCGCTTTTGTTGCCAAAGTTGATGCCCTTGATCTTGTAGCGCTGCTCTTTGAGCCGGTCAACGATGCCGGCTCCAAGGCCTCCTTCGTCAATGACCACCAGGGCAGGCTTGAACTCCTCAATGGCCTCAATGATGTGGCCCACCACCGTCATGGTGTCATCTCCTCGGTGGCGGTCGATCCTCACAATGTCACGGCCTTGCCGGATGGCGATCACGGTGGCATCGGCTCCAAAGCGTGCGGGGTCAACTCCAATGATGATGGGCGCGGTCTGGTCCTTGTACTTGGCCCTGCTCATGGCCTCGTCCACAATGCTCGACGGGATGAACTGGTCATCTCCAGCGTTGGGGAACTGGCCGTAAACCTCAACGTGAGCCTGGCTGCTGTCTGGGCCATATTCGTCGATGATGTTCTGGTAAACAGCCTTGTCGGTGCCTTCGACTGTGCGGGCGTCCACCACCTTGGTGGTCCAGAAGTCTCGCTTGGAGTGGAACGTCTCGTAGAAGTAGCCAGTGTTTCGCCGTGGGTTGGAGAAAGCCAGCCACAAGCGATTAGGGGTGTTTTCGGTAAAGAATCCAGCCGTAACAGCCCAGATGCTGTCCTCGATACCGGAGGCTTCGTCAAAGATCACCATCACACCATCAAAGTTGTGGACTCCAGCGTAAGCGTCTGGGTTTTCGGCTGACCACAGCCGGCCCTCGACAGCCCAGTAGCGGGTGCCCTTCTTGAGATCCTTCTCAACCAGGTCGGTAAGCCAGTTGGCAGGGGTGATCTTGGTGGCCGCAACCTCAAACCAGTGGCTGTTGATGCTCATCGCCAACCACTTGGTGATCTCGGCCCATGTCACGGCTCTAAGCTGAGACTCGCTGTTGGCAGAGATGATCGTTGTCGAGCCTATGCGGGTGGAAAGCATCCAGATGGTGAGCCAACTGACGAGCGCAGACTTGCCGATACCACGGCCAGAAGAGACTGCATGGCGCAGTGTCTCAAAATCTATGCGGCCCTGCTGGCGCTTGATGTGCGCAGTGATCTCTCTGAGCACTTCCCTTTGCCATTTGCGCGGACCCTTGAAGTTCGCCAGTGGCGTGTTCTCTTGGCCCCAAGGGAAAGCAAACAGCACAAAGGCTTCAGGGTCATCGGCAATCGCCGGCGTCCACAGCGTTGCCATTAACTCCTGCTCGTCTTCGGGCTTGTAGATGGTGGTTTGCATTTATCTAGCGTTTTGATAGAATGAAGGCATGATTCTATCCCCAATTGTCAACACCGACATCAAGATGCCAAAGCAAATGCTTGATGCTCTTGGCTTGCACGAAACCAGGTGCGTTGTCACCGGCGTCTCGGCTGTCACCGAGGCATCGGTGCGGGCGTTCTTGGCAGAACGGTACGGGGAAAAATTCGCCAGCAAATTCGACCCCAAATTCTTGTTCAGTATCCCAGGCGCTTGAGCAACTGGTTGGTGATCACTCCAGAGTACGGCTTCATCTGCAACGCACGAATGTCCGTGGCTCTTGGGTTTTTCGGGTCCGGTATGCCTCTGGCCTGCACCACTTCCGGCATCAACTCAAAAATGTTCCTGTCTTCCACCAACGTGCCCAAGCCCTGACCCGGCACCCCTCGGGGGTAAGACGGATGACCAGACTCCATGATCATCGGACGGCCAGCAAAGATCTCGCCCACGTTCATCACACCACCCTCTTGCGCAGCCAGTTGCGCCGGATCAGACACAGCCAACCTCGCGCCACCAATGTTCAATCCTCCAGTGTCGCGGAAATTGGTGTCCATCATGTTCTTGACAGCCTTGCGCACCTTGTCCGGCGCATCGCGGAACTGCTGCACACTGGCCGGATCTGACACACCAGCCCACTCGGGAATCATCTTCTTGATCGACCGGTCCAGACTTCTTTTCTGCATCTTCCCCATCGCGCTGTCAGCATACGCCAACATCGTCTCACCAGTCATCGCAGCAAAATCACCACCAGTCGGTGCCATGCGCCAAGGCATATACAACGGATCCTTGCCGGTCGCCTGCTTGATCTCCGCAGCCTGCTGCATCAACTGCTTGACCGGCTGCTGCGCACTGGCCCAAACCTGCCCAGGATTGTTGAACATGAAATCCTGCCCACCCATCAACTCCACAGGCCGGTTGAACTTCACATCGTCAATACCCACCAGCTTGCCGCCAGCAGCCGTTCGGTCAGCCATGCTCGTGATAAACGGCCTGCCCTCAAAATCAGCCAGAGACACAGTGGGCGCATTCTGAGCACTAGGATTCAACTGGATGTCGCGGGTCATCGCCTGCAAACGCTCTTGCTCCTTCACCCGTGGGTCAAACCTCGGGTCAAACACACCAAAGCCACTGCGGCCCTGCGTTGGCAATACCTGACTTCTGCTGCCCTGCACCAAACCCAGCGCCAGTTCAGCCGGCAAACCACCGCGCTCCATGATGCCCGGCAACACGCGCTCGGCGTAACGCTCACCAGCCTTGCCTGCTTGCATCGCAGCCTTAGTCGCAGCCCTTGATGCGGCCAATGTCGCCATCGTCACAGGCTGCGCTGCCGGTGCAACTGCCATCGCCGCCTCGATTGCCTCTGGCCGGATGCGTGTCGTCATCCCTGCACCAGTCGTCAAGGGTTCGCCGTAGGAAAGGCGGTCCAGTGTCTGGCTGATTGCCGGAGCACTGAGGAACTGGGCCAAGCCCTGCATCTGCTGCGTGCGCTGCGGTGCGTAAGACGCCGCCGCCAGATCAGCCAAATAACCCAGCACCTGATTGCGCGGGGTCGCGCTCATGCTGTCTTGATACGCCAGCATGTTCGCTGGGCGCTGCGTGAGGGCGTTGCTGTAGATAGGCATAGGGCGATGTTAAATCAAAAATCAAAAAACAAAAAATTAAAAAATGTCGGAGGGGGTACCGTGACCGTGGCCGTTCCCCGCCGGCCCCCACCCCCCCCGCCTCGCCGGCCAAAAACGCCGGTTGCACGTTGTCCACAGGGTTTTTGTGCAGGTTATCCACAGCAGCCTGTGGATAACTGGGTTTGTAACCCGCAAGTGCTAGTAAATCTGTGGATAACTTGGCATCGACTTAACATAATGGACGTTGTATGAAGTAGACCTGCGTTTGCGTCAGGGTTAACCCTGATGCGTCTGCGTTGGGCGCGGGCGCGTATTGCTAAACTTTTCGTGCGGAAAGCGCCCAAACCCCGCATGATTACCCTCACCAAAGTCACGAATCAACCGTCTTTGACTCAACATCGACGACATTGCTCTCGTCCTTTAAGACACGTTGTTTCGCTTCTTTCAGTGCATCCATGACGCTGATGCGTGTATCGGTCACGGCAACGTCGATGCGGTCGCCATAGCGTTTGGCGTACAGCTTGGATGCAACCCACTTGCGAGCATCCACCTGCATCCGTTTTTGTTGAACCCAAGCAGATGCCATTGGTCCTTCCAAGTGTGCCGGCATTTCAGCGTCCGACAACTCGATGATCTCTTCAGCCAAACGATCTGCTCTGTTCTCGGTCGCCTTGTCATACATGGCTCGGAACTCTGCATTGTTCCGAATCATCACCATTGCGCATTGAAGGCTTGGCATTCCTTCGGCTTTGAGTGTGGTGGTCAGGCTTTTGCCAGTTGAGATCTGTTTGCAGATTTCCTGCCAGCATGGGTGTTCAATCGGAAACACGGGCTTTCGACCTGGCCCTTTTTTTGTCACTGTCATTTCTGACGCCAAGTTCTGAGTCACTTGTAGGCTCCTAAAAAATAAGGGTACTCACACCGGTGCGGTGCTTTCCCCGAAAGTGCGGCAACTGCATTTTCCCGCCCCGTCATGCTATCACCTCGATTTCAACCTTGTAAGTCTTCACGGTGCCAGGTCTTTGCCTGTACTGCCACTCAACCAGATGACTTCCATCATCAATCCCAAGCCAGTCAGCCACCCCATCCCTCACTGCCTTAAACCCCGACTGCAAATTATCCCCATCCAAGGCCCTAGGAGCCACTCTGGTGAGCACAACCGTGCAAGGTGGTACCGGAGGTGCCGCAACACTCGCCAGTGCGTTAAACGCCCTTGTACGCTGACTCTTCACCAGCTTCGCCTTCACCGCCCAGTGCATCCTCATGTTCGCCATGCTGACCACCTTCATGTCCATCTCAACTTCAATCATCCTGACTCCTCAAAATCCTAAAACCCGTGTACCGACGATTCGACCCGACTTTGTGTACCGAACCGAAGGGGGTATATATACCCCTTCGGTACGTTTCGGTACAACGGGCAAGTCGGGCATCGGTACGTTTCGGTATGTTTCGGTACATCGGTACATGGTTTCGGTACGATTTGACTGTACCGAACGTACCGAAATCGGTACACATCGGTACGGTACGGTACATTTCGCCCTCAAAATAATTGCCGTTTCGGTACATCGGTACATCAATTCTGGCTGTTTCTGGCATAGTCATTGCTTAAACCGGCTCCGAATTTGATGCTTTCGGTACGGTTCGGTACAACTCATGACGCAGGCTGACCATATCCTTTTTGGTCAAGCCGTCCACCGACTCCTTAAACCGTCGAGCGTTCAGGCCGTGATTCTTGGCAGATTCCCGCCACTCATCGTAGTTCGCTGATACGGCCATGCCATCCATCCCATCAGCCTGTTTCTTGGCCTCGATGGCTACCAAGCAGTTCAGTGCGATCAACTGGTTGCCGGGCAAGATCGTGCGCTTTTGGACGCTGCTCACCAGCCCCGAGATGTCCACTGTCGTGAGGTATGCCCCTTTGACTTCGTTGCCGTGCTTGTCGAGGATGGGCAGATCCACTTGGGTGATCTGGAAGTTCTTGGCCGCTGGCATTTCAGCGTCCTTCATCTTCTTGCTCTCAAACTGGATGGTCTTGGTGCCCGAATCCAATTGGCACTTGTACTCCGCATCCAATGCGCCCTTCAATGCTGTCGAACCCCTTGACCGATCCTTGTCCATTGCTCCGCTGTGGTGGACCACCAGCACGCAGCACTTGTAGTCTTGGCGCAGATAGGTATCCAAGTGCTGGATGAACGAGTTCATGTCTTGGGTTGAGTTCTCGTCGCCGCCCATGTTCCGAGCCAGAGTGTCGATGACGATCATGGACGGAACATGCCCGCATTCGGCTGACAAAGTCTTGATGGCATCAGCCACCAACGCAGCCTCTGTCGCGTCATACAGTTGCGCTGCCCTGTGGCTCTTGAACAACGGTGCGCCGTCCAGTGTGGTGCCGTTGCCCAGTTCCCAGCCCTTAAACCTTCTTGCCAAGCCGTTGTGGCCTTCGCCGGCGATGTAAAACACCGCTCCTTGCTGAACTTGGTGGCCGTGCCAGTCTTTGCCGGTAGCAACGCAGCAGGCCAAGTCGATGCTGACGAATGACTTGCCCCCGCCTGGATCGCCGAACACCTGCGCCAGAGAGTCAGCCTCGATGTAGTCATCCACAATCCACCGAATCTCGCTCAGTGTCAGACTGTCTGCCCGAGAGAACTCAAACGCCAGCTTGTCACGCACTGGCCCTGCCACGCGCTCAATTTGTTCTTTCACGGCATCCAGTCCTTGCAGGCAGTGCAGGTCGTTCCAGTCTGTTGGCTTGTTGTCCACCATGTCCGCATCCCCAAAGCTGGGGTACACAATCTCGCCAAACACCAGCGCCGCAGCCGCACGGCCCTTGGTCACGCCAGGGTTGCCCTCGGTGAACTGGTCATTGTCTGCACCGATCACAATCTTTGCCGCAGGGAACATCTCTTTGGCCGCTTTGGCTACCTTGGCAAGGTTGCCGCAATCAAACGCCACCATGACCGTGTAGCCCGTTGCCTCATAAATTGACGCGCAAGTGGCAAACCCCTCACCCACAAACACGATCTTGCGATTGCCTCGCAACTCAAAGAACCCGCCTTCGATCTTGCCGCCCTTCAAGAACCGTTTGTTGCCGTCCGAGTCAATGGTCTGGTACGACAAGATCTCTCCAGCCTGATCAATGACTGGCACCACCAGCCGCCCAGCCCTGTCAATCTTGATCCCATGTGCGCTGATGTGTTTCCTCACCAAGTACGGGTGGTCGTCACTTGCGTCAGCATAGGTGCCCACCTCATCTTCTGCACGCTCTGCCGCCACTGCTTGGCTGGCCAATCTCTCTGCTTCTTTCTTGGCCTTGAGTTCTGCCACCCATTTGTCATGCTCAAATCTCTCGGTGAAAGACATGGTTCGCCCAATGTCAGCCACCCATTTGCTCTCAAAGGTAGGCTCTTTCCAGCACCCAGCGATGCCCACTGGCACTTTCCCACTGGTGTGCAAGATGTACCACCCATCTAGCGAGCCTTTCTTGGACGACACATGAGCCACGCGATGAATCTCGCCATCAGCAATCAGGTCTTTGATCAGCAACCCATTGGCCTCACAGTGAGTGCGAAAAGCCGCTTCAGGGTTGATCAGGTCTTGGCTTTCTGTTGCAGCCGCAAAGCCATTGGGGAATATGGAAGTCAGGTTTGTCATTTGTTGATCTCTTGTTGAATTCTATGGCCGATCCAGCGCACAACTGGCACGGCCCATGAGTTGCCCAGCGCCTTATACCTTGGCCCGTCTGGTGATTCGTCTTTCTTGCGCCAAGGGATGTTGGTATACCCATCAGGAAACCCTTGCAACCTCTCACACTCCACAGGAGTCAACCGCCGAACGGCCATGTTTGGAATGGATGCCGCCAAATGCGCTGAGTAGTTGCTACCACATCTCATTGTTGGTGTGCCATCAATCACGGCATCACCTCCGTGGTCGCAACGAGTGAAACCAACAGGCTGCGCCACCGCATGGCTGTGGCCCTTGGTAAGAGTAAACATAGCCTCGCCAGCCTCACCAATGCCGTACCCAGTCGTTGGATCAGCATCAGCACCACGCAATGCGTTCATGCTGTTGATAGGGATTGGCTGCACTACATACGCCTTAGTGTCTGGCGCATGGTGCGACCCACTGCAAGTATTAAGCGCAGGGGAAATAACTGGGATTAGGTGTTCATCATCACCAGACATGCCGCCTTCACCGGGTCTTCTGCATCGAAGGGTTTGCACTGTAGATGCCGGAACAAATAGCGGACACCCAGCATTGACATGCTGATCTTCCAACCCTTGCTTGGTGCCAAAGGTGGTGTCAAGTGTGCTGCTCACTTCGGCTGGCCAGCTACGGCTTGTAGCGCTTGCTCCAGCGCTGGCGGCAATTGCTTGCCCCGTTTGTCTGCTCGGCGCAGTATCCCGGCGCACGCCGTTGAACTCAAAAAGAACCGCTGTGGGATCGAAGTCTGCTCTAGCACTTGCGACAACGAACACACGGCGGCGTCGTTGGGCCACTCCGAAATATTGGGCGTCAAGGACTCGCCACGCGACTGCTCTTTGGGGACCATACACACAACCTGCGTTCGTCCATTTTTCCCCTGGTGGGATGATCGGCTCATCTTCCCCGGCAAGTGCTCCAAGAAAGCAGCCGAAGGCGTTGTCTTTTGTGGAAAGGACTCCGGGGACGTTTTCCCAGAAGATGATTCCCGGAGCATCTCGTCGAACAGATCGAACATGGTCAATTGCATTGGCGATACCTACGAAAGTGAGTGAGAGGTTTCCCCTTGCGTCATCAAGGGAGTTGCGCAAGCCAGCCACAGAGAAGGCTTGGCATGGAGTGCCACCACAGAACAGGTCTGGGGCTTCAACCTCACCAGACAGGATGCGCTCTGGCAATGTGGTCATGTCGCCCAAGTTTGGGACATCAGGGTAATGGTGAGCCAGCACCGCAGATGGGAATGGCTCAATCTCTGACAGCCATGCGGCCTTCCAGCCAAGTGGATGCCAAGCGACAGATGCGGCCTCAATGCCGGAGCAGACAGAACCGAATCTCACGCTTGCTCCACCAACTCAGGCCAAATGCCCTGCCATGTGTCCTGGCAAACCATCTTGCGAGTCACCCGCCCACCCGTTTCCTGCTCTACCCGCACAGCCTCAGAGGCCGACATTTCCCTGCGCCCAGTCAGGCACTGGTACAGGTACTGCTCATTGATGCCAACTTTTTCTGCCAGTTGTCGGCGCTCGTCTGGTGTGATTTGTGTGTTCATAGGCTGACGAGTCTAGCAGATTGCTTGAACAACACCGCATTAGGGAAACCACCTACGATTTATTTTCTAGCAGGGGGCTTGACAAGATCTAGCAATACGCTAGAATTCATCACATGGCAGGGAAATAGTTCACTGACCATCACGCCGAAAGGCCAAAGGAAACGAAATGACAAACACAGTTTACACAGCTTACGTAGCATCTGATCTTTTCAACGCAGGTTACGGTTGCGATGGTCATCCATTTATTGCTGATCAGTATTACGTGGTGATTGAGAACGCAGCTGGTCGCCGCTTTCGTCACGTTGCAACTTTTAACGGCACTGAGCAAGTTATTTGCGAAGAAACTGGCGATGCTTGCTTTCCTGATTTGCGCAAAGAAGCATCCGCTAAGGCCGAGCGTTTGGCTGCTCGTGTTAACGCAGCATTTGCCGCTGGTAAAGATGTGGATTGGACATATTGGGGCGAAGTTGATCCAGCTTACGGCTCTGATGAGTTTATTTCTCAAGGCACAGAAGCGCAGCGTGCATTTGCTGAGAAAGCTACAGCCTAATCACCAACCGGGGCCACGGCCCCCTACCATTGAAAGCAAACCATGAAACAGCACATCGAAACTCTCCTCGACTACCTCACCGCTCTTGCCATTGGCGTTGGTCTCGCAGCCCTCTTGGTTGCATGGTGGTCATCATGATGGACGACAGCACCATCATCCGTCTGGCCCAGCAAGCCGCCAAAGACGAGTTGGCCGTGGCCGTGTTCACTGTCAACGAACTGGCCCGCTTCGCTGACCTGTGCTTTGAAGCACAAACCAGAGCACCGCACGCCCCCCGTGGTGTCATGGTTTACGAGTACACCGCAGGCGATGTCGATCTGGTCTGCCACTTGGAGTACGAGGCAGAAGAACGTGGCTCATCTGTTGAGCCTCCCCACATCGAAAGTATCACCCTCGAAAGCGCCTACCACTTGGGCCAGAACATTGCGCATCTGTTGTGCGACAGCGTGATTGAGGAAATTGAAGAAGCCGCATTGGCACAAATACAGGAGAACTTTGATGATTGCTGAACTGACCGCCGACCTTCGCCAAGCCAAGCTGGCTGAAGCTGCCGCCAAGGCCGAGCGCCTGCGTCTTGAAGAACTGATTGAAAAGCAGTTCACCAAGCCTGATGGCGGTGAAGGCACACACACTGACGAAGAAGTCAAGATTACTTGGAAGATCAACCGCACGGTTGACACGGCCAAAGTGCAAGCCAACTGGGACACGCTGGGCAAGAACGCTCAGAGCGCATTCCGCTGGAAGGCCGAGGTGGACCTGACTCACCTGCGTGCCCTGAAGGATCTGGACTCTGCTGCTTACGCACAAGCTGCCGAGTACATCACGAGCAAACCTGCAAAACCCACCATTGAACTGAAAGACTGATATGTTTGATTTGAAATCCATCTCCAAGACACGCCGAGTGCGTGCCCCCAAAATTGTTGTTGTTGGTCAAGGCAAGATCGGCAAGACCACCTTCGCCGCGATGGCCCCCAAGGCCATTGGCATCTTGACCGAAGACGGTGCCGATGCCGTGGACGCCAACGCATTTCCGCTGGCAACCAGTCTGGCCGATGTTTACTCTGCCGTGGCAACCCTGATCAATCAGGACCATGACTTTCAGACCTTGTTCATTGACTCGCTCGATTGGCTTGAGCCACTGGTGCAAGACCATGTGTGCAAGGCCAACAACTGGAAGAACATTGAGCAACCAGGTTTTGGCAAGGGCTACGTGGCCGCTGCCGAAGAGTGGCGCAACCTGTTGTCTGGCCTTGAAGTGCTCCGCGCTGACAAGGGCATGGGCATCATCTTGATTGCACACGACAAGATCAAGCGCATTGAAGATCCGCTGACCGAAGGCTTTGACAGCCATGTGCTCAAGCTGCACGACCGCGCTGGTGCTTTGGTCCAAGAATGGGCCGATGTAATTGGCTACGCAGGCTACCGCATCTTTACCAGCAAGACAGACGCTGGCTTTGGCAACAAAGAAACCAAGGCCACCACCACGGGTGAGCGCATCTTGCACGTTGAACCTCACCCGGCTCATTGCGGTGGCAACCGCTTTGGCCTGTCCAATATGCCGCTTGACTGGACGGCATTCCAAGCTGCACTTACCCAAGCGCAGTCTTGATCCCCAGTTCGTAACTTAACTTTGAAAGAAAACAATGGCTCACTTTAACTTTGACGCTTCGCAAGTCGCACCCCAAGCATCCAACGGCCCTGTGCCTGCTGGCACCTACCTCGCACACATCACCGAGTCTGATGTTCAGCCGCTGAAGTCCGGCAAGGGCACTGGCCTCAAGCTGACCTTTGAGATCATCGACGGCCCCCACAAGGGTCGCCGTGTGTGGGAGAACCTGAACATCCAGCACGAGAACGAAGACACCCAGCGCATTGCCCAGTCGCAACTGTCTGCGCTGTGCCACGCCGTGAACGTGATCAAGCTGCAAGACACTGCCGCACTGCACCTCAAACCCGTCACCATTAAGGTGGTGGTGCGTGAGGCGCAGGGCCAGTACCAGGCCAGCAACAACATCAAGGGCTATGAGTCTGCCGGCGGTGTTCGCCCACCAGCGCCAGCCTTTGTGGCGCAGGCCGAGGAAGCGCAAGCTGCCAAGTCCAGTGCTCCAGCATGGGCTAAGAAGTAAGACATGGCCGCAGTCCCACAATCTGTTGTGGACCCTGTGGCCTACGCCATCTTTGCCCATTACAAGGCAAAGTTTGGCGCAGATCCACAGCGCCCTTACCTTGGTGCCAGTGCGATTGGCAAGCCTTGCTTGCGCCAGCACTGGTACAGCTTTCGGTGGTCCAAGCCCGCCGAATTCTCTGGCCGCTTGTACCGGGTGTTTCAGTCTGGACACTTGCAAGAGCCACGCATCTACAACGACCTGCGTGCCATTGGCTGCACGGTGTACGACATCGACCCGTCAACGGGCAAGCAGTGGACATTTGTGGAGCCGAGCAGTGGCAATCACTTCAAGGGCAACGCTGATGGCATCGTGACCGGCCTGCCGCAGGCACCGAAGTCGCCGCATGTGCTGGAGATCAAGACCGCATCTGCCAAGATGTTTGCAGACATGCAAAAGTCTGGAGTCAAGAAGGCCAAGCCCGAACACTACGCGCAGATGCTGATGTACATGAAGTGGAGCATTGACACCTACGGTGAAAACGGCTGCACCCGCGCCATCTACATTGTGGTCAACAAGGACAACGACGACATCTACACCGAGCGCCTTGAGTACGACAAGGACGAGGCGCAGGCCATCATTGACAAAGCCTTGGCGGTGATCACCTCGACCGAGCCGCCGGTGGGCATCAGTCAAGACCCGTCTTGGTACGAGTGCAAGTTCTGCGACTACCACAGCATCTGCCACGGCACCGATGTGCCGGCCATGACTTGCCGGTCATGCGCCCACGCCACGCCAGAGATGGACGGTGATGCACGCTGGTCCTGCACTGCGCATCAAAACGACATCCCAGTGTCAACCCAACGCACCGGCTGCGGCCAGCACAGATACATCCCAATCTTGCTGTCCAAGTTTGCCACGCCGGTGGACATGGCCGATGGTGGTGTGGTGTACGAGATGGACGGCAAGCAGTTTGTCAATGGCACACCAGAGACAAACATGGACCACATCAGCAGTGCTGAGATCCACGCTTGCAAGGACAAGATCATGTTGATTGACCAGCAGGCGCTTGAACTTCGCAAACAACACAACGGGAGATTTGTATGAACACGCCCCCACCGATCCAAGACATCACCTTGCGTGATTACTTTGCAGCCGCTGCGTTGCAGGGAAAGCTGTCAGCAGGCGCAACCGAGCCAAGGACACTTGTGGCCTGGGCTTACCGTTATGCCGATGCCATGCTCAAGGAGCGCCAAAATGATCCTGCGTGACTACCAGTCGCGCTCGGTCGCCGATCTGTTTGCTTGGTGGACACAGCACCAGAGCAATGACGACATCCCCTTGCTGGTGCTACCCACTGGCTCGGGGAAGTCGGTGATCTGCGCCGAGATTGTGCGCCAGATGTGGGACCAGTGGCCTGAGTACCGGCCACGCACTGTGGTGCTGGTGCCCAGCAAGGAGTTGGCCGAGCAGAACGCTGCCAAGTTGCAGTCGCTGTTGCCCGACAACATCCATGTGGGCTTTGTGAGCGCCAGCCTTGGCAAGAAGCAGCACAACGCCGATGTAATCGTGGCGACCATTGGTAGCATCCACAAGTCAGCGCACCTGCTGGGTGACATCAAGGTGGTCATCATTGACGAGGCCCACCTCGTGAGCACCAAGGCGTCTGACGCCGGCATGTACCGCACGTTCTTGTCCAAGCTGGCCGAAATCTGCCAGTTCCGCACGGTAGGCATGACCGCCACGCCTTTCCGTGGCAACCAGGTTTGGTTGACCGATGGCGAAGATCCGCTGTTCACTGGCATTGCGTCCAACGTCACCATGCGTGAGTTGCTGGACCAGAAGTTCTTGTCACCACTGGTGCCTCCAGAGGTGCAGATGGTGACCAAGATTGACGCCAGCAACGTGGGCATCTCCAACGGTGACTACAAGGTCGGCGAGTTGTCCGATCTGGTGGACAGCTACCTTCTGCAAGTGGCCCAAGAGGCGGTGGTGTTTGCCCAGCATCGCCGCAAATGGATTGCCTTCACGCCCAGCGTTGCCAACGCTGACAGTCTGGTGGACAAGTTGAACGAGCGAGGCGTTGTCAGCGCCGTGGTGTGTGGCGAGACACCAGCGCAAGAACGTGAAGACCTGATCCGCGACTTCAAGCAGGGCGAGATCCGTTGCCTGGTGACTGTGCTGGCGCTGTCCACTGGCTTTGATGTGCCTGACGTTGACTGCATCATCTGGTGCCGGCCAACCAAGTCGCCAGTGCTGTATGTGCAGGGCATGGGCCGAGGCACACGCATTGCAGACGGCAAGGATGACTGCTTGGTGCTGGACTTCACCGACACCGTTGAGCGCCTTGGGCCGGTGGACATCATCAAGGGCAAGAGCAAAACCAAACGCGCTGGTGACCAGTCTGCGCCGTTCTGCATCTGCCCTGAGTGCGGTGAGCGCAACGCGCCGGCAGCACTGATCTGCACTGCTTGTGGTGCCACGATCAAGGAGCCAGAAGTCGCCAAGCCAATCGACGCCAAGCTGTCGTATGCCGCACTGCTGTCAGCCCAGATGCAGGCCGTGAACACTTGGCACGATGTCACAAGGATTGACTACAAGATGCACAGCAAGCCTGGCAAGCCCAACAGCATGAGAGTGGATTACTACGATGGCCTGCTGTGCATTGCCAGCGAATGGGTGTGCTTTGAGCACACTGGTTACGCCAGACAGAAAGCTGAAAATTGGTGGAGGCGCAGAGAATACACAACCATTCCATTCACTACGCAAGAAGCAATTCATTGGGCAAATTTATTGCGTGAACCCACCCGCATTGCAACCCGCAAGAACGGCAAATACACCGAGGTAAAAGAATATGAATTTGGTCGAACTGAACGCCATCAAGACGCACTTGAAGAAGCAACTCAAGGACATTGAGTCTATCCAAGTCAACTGCCTACGCTGTGAACACTTGCAGTCTGGCAACGTGTGCCAGAAGTTCAATGCCAGGCCACCAGATGAATGGCTGCACGGCACCGTGGACTGTGAGCATTGGGCATGGGACAACATCCCGTTCTAGCAATATGCTAGACTACACACAAGTCAACCAACCAAAGGAGCAAACATGATTGACCTACCAATCACGATGGAAGAAACCGAAGCGTTTGACGCACTGAGCAAACAGGTGGCCGGCAATCATTACAAGGATCTGCCGATCCAACCAGTTGAGTACATCCACGCCAATGCGCTGGGGTATTTTGAGGGCAACGTGGTTAAGTACATCAGCCGCTGGCGCAAGAAAAACGGCATCGCCGATCTGGAGAAGGCCAAGCACTATATCGAGTTGCTGATCGAACTTGAATCCCGCAAGACCAAAGGAGCCACCGAATGATCCGTGAAACCATCAACTGGGTGAAGAACGCCTACACGACACCGAGCGCCGAAGCACTGGCGCTGCGTGAACTTGAGGAAGCCAAGCGGGCACTGCTGGAAACCCAGTCAGCGCGTGAATACGCCGACAGCATGTGCAAGTACCGCGAGGCCCAGATCAAGCGCCTGACGGCCTACCTGCACAAAGCGACTGAGGTAGACACATGAGCAAAGAAGCAATGAAGCTGGCGCTGGAGGCGTTGGAATTGGTAAACCTAGAGTTTGTGTGCGGGAATGGATCGCACCATGCAAAGAAAGACAGGCATGAGTGGGACGAAGATTGCCCTATTACTGACCGTTGGAAAAAAGCCATCACCACCCTGCGAGAAGCACTGGCAGAGCAGCCAGCACAGCGCACATGGGTTGGGCTGACGGATGAGGACATCGACATTGCTTTTGATGACACGCAAGAGGGGGGGGGTTTCGATGAGTTCGCCCGAGCCATCGAAGCCAAACTCAAGGAGAAGAATGGCTGGTATCGGCAGCACGTAACAGACGGCTCTCCTTGTTGGTGTGAACCAGAAATCAGCTACACAAACCCAGAGACAGGCGCGTCTGTGATTGTTCACAAGGAGCCGCAATGACAACGCCAGAGCAACTGATGACGCAGGAAGAGCTTGCGTTCCGCTGGAAGATCAGCGAGGCCACACTGGAGCGCGACAGATCACTTAAGCAGGGCTGTCGATACCTCAAGCTGGGCGGTCTAATCCGTTACCGCATTCAGGATGTGTTGGATTATGAAGAAGCCTGCACGCATGAGCCGAAAGCCAAATTAAAGGAGAAGAACACATGAAGACCGTAATTGAAATGGCGCGGGATCAGGGACTTCCTGAGACAGAAGTAGCTGGCGTTTTTATTGTCAACCAAGATGACCTTGGCCGCTTTGCCGCTCTTGTCCGCGCTGACGAGCGTGAGGCGTGTGCAAAGGTGGCTGAAGACTCGGACCATGTTGTTCTTGGTCGTGGCTACTACGACCAACTCGGAGACGCAGATGCCACCGTGAGAAACATCGTTGCCGCCATCCGAGCAAGGAGCAACACATGAGCGAGTGCCAACACCGCTGGGAACCCGTCGAAGGTCAACCCATCTACAAGTGCGCTCGGTGCGGTGCGTTCATGAGGATCGTGAAGTGACCCCATTGAACAGCGGCACACTGATAGCCAGAGCATGGGAGGCGCTGCATGAGTTCGGCAAGATCACTGCGCAAGAGTTTGCAGACTACGCAGACATCGGCAGGTATGACGCCCATGCAGCTTTGAGCAAGATGAACAAGCGCACCAAGGCTGGCGTCAAGCGCATCTACGTGGCCGACTGGACCTACGGCCATGATGACGCAAGGCGCTACCCACGCGCTGTGTTCATGATCGGTGACCAGCCTGACAAGCCAAGGCCCAAACCAGACATAGCCGCCAACAGGCGCAGGCATGAGCAAAGTAAAAACCGTATGCACCGCATGAACAGTGTGTTCAACATGGCGATGACACGCGACAAAATCAGAGAACTAAGAAGAACTTTATGAAGTGCAACTGCCACCCATACTCACCGTTTCATTGGAAGAAAAACCCTCGCCCGAGCATCTTTGCCAAAGACCCTGCGTTCAGGCCCAAGGGCCAGGCCGTTGACGCTGCGCTGACCAAAGAGGAAAACCTGATCGCCTACAAGCAGTTCAGCATCCACAGCCGGGCGCACCCAATGGTCAAACCATCGCTGAACAAGCACGAGTTATGAAGTGCCCAGTATGCGAAGCGTGGACCTCGGTCAAAGAGACCCGGACACGCAAGACAGACGGCGTGGTGACGCGCCGCTACGAATGTGCAAACCTGCACCGATTTTCAACCGAAGAAAGAATTCGAGATGACGAACCATTGCAACGGCTACGAGAACCGGAACCCAAAACATATGTGGCAACATTTAGCGCTTTAGACATGGAAACGCGCAGCACCGTAGACACGGCCACAGCCGCGCATTACCTCAACTATTCAAGGCAGACTCTTTTGCGCTGGGCTTGTGAAGGCTCAGGACCCATTCAACCAAACCGCGCAGAGGGTGCGCGTAAGTTGCAATGGCCGGTTGCCGACATTCGTAAGCTAATAGGTGAAATATGAATCCACTAAAAGTCGCCAAGGTGGGGTGCAAGATGCCCGCTGCTGACCCACTGCCGCCGAGCATCTGGCGTGAGCAACTCAAGCGGCTGGCGTACTGGCTGCTGATGGCCGTGATTGGCCTGACCGTGTGGCCGATGCTGGCTTACTTGGTCTTGCGTTAAGCCTTACCCTTGATGCGCTCAAACGTGCGCAGGCCACCCAAACCCAACATGCCCGTCAGCAGGACCATGAGGGTTTCGTTGTCGATGGGTGGTAAAGGGGGCACGGAGCCACCAAATACGGCCACCAGCCACGGTAACAGCGGCTGGATGAGGAACTGATACACCAGACCGAAAACGCAGGCCCAGCCGGTCGCTGGACGCCAGCCGCCACGGTACATGTCGGTTCCAGCCTCGACCTTGTTGACTTCAAGTTGACCCAGTGCCAGCTTGGTTTCCGCATCCAGCACGGCCAACTCGCCCCTCTGGGCCAAGTCGAGTAGCTTGATCTTGGCGTCAGACGCCGCTTGTTGGTCGGGCAGCACTTTTTCCAGTACGCCGCCGATCACGGGGATAAGTGCTTGCCAGATCATGAGTAATCCCAAATGGTTGGTGATGGCAGGCCAGCGCCACCGATGCCAAGGTGGATGAACGTCTTGGCGATACCGATGCGGGGAAAGCCAAGCTGCAAGGCCAGCCGGATGATCTGGTAGCGGTCAGAACCCGATGTGCAGGCGATGTCAGCGCAGGTGCCCCGAGTGTGCTCACCAGTCGTGTGACCCTTCTTGGCTTCTACCGGGTGCGTCCAGTGCCGGTACCCGCTGGTGATGGTCATGGGCTTGCCGTACATCGAACGCAGCTTTTGCAGCAGCTTCATGAACTCGGGCTGCATCTCGTTCTTACCCGTGTGCTTGCAGTCGAATTCTGCCTTGCTGAAGTTCGGGTAATCGGCCCAGTTCATTTCAATCTACCCCAAACTTGCGCAGTCCGCGCCCGGTTGACCATGTAAACAATCGACCAATCCGCATATTGACTGCGGGTGATAGGAACCTCTTATCCGCAATCGAGTATGTTTTGGATGTGCGGATGCAGATTGCAAACGGATGCGATTCAAATACGATCTGCATCTCAGTGCCCTTTGATCCAACTGGCGGCAAACCCCACGGCGCTGGAGATGAATGACACGAAGGCCATCCCGGCCCAAAAGCCACCCCGACCTTGGTTCGCCATAGCCACCAGCTTCTCGACGTTGGCCTCCAGCTTGTCCATTTTGCTGCTCATCTCATCGAAGCGGCGCTCGTAATTCTGAACGCGCTCCCACAAGACTCCGTATTTCACTGGGTCGATCTCGGCCATGACTACTGCTTCCATGATTCAAGGTGCCTATATTTTAACGAGACAAGGCGTTTTGGTTTCGCTGTTGCGGGGCCAGTTGGTTGGGCTGTTCCAGTGCTTTCTTGACCTGCTTGCCAACTTGACGAGTACGGGCAGCTTCTGCTGCTGCGCCGGCACCAGGGAAGCGCAATGTTTGCAAAGCCTCTAGGCCACGCAAGACAGCGCCCGAGGTGTTGCTGTAGTTGACAGCGCCAGGCTGTTTGACCACGACATCCTGAATTGCGTCTCGCAGATCCATGATCTGATCACGGCCAGCTTTGCCGTACATGTAAACCAACTTGTCTTCGCTGTCCAACTGCTTGATCAGCGTGTTCAGGTTTCGGAAGGACATCTGGTCACCCTTGGTGAGCATTTCCTTCATGTGTTGAATTGTCTGGCCCTGAAGTTCAGCGTAAGCCTGACGACCTTCTGGGCCAGACTTTTTAAGCAACGTGGTCACAGTTCGCATTTCTTCCAGCGATCCATCCAACACCACATGCTTAAACACATCATCAAGAGCCACGCGACGATCTGCGTAACCGGCTTTGGTGGTGAGCAACTTGTCCACACGGCTTACGTCTTCAAATTCTTTTGCCAGTTGTTTGCGTGCTACACGGGCAGCCTGATACAACTCACCGCCAGCACCTTCACCAATTTGAGTGATGATTTGCTTCAGATCTCTTGCGCTGGCTGAGTTCTGAACCTTGCCAATTTGCTGGTAGATGTCTTCCAATGCCCGCACAGTGATGGTGCCGGTTTGGCCGGGGTCATTCATAGCCAAAGATTCGGCCACAGAATCCAAGATGGGATCCAGCTTTTGGCGCTGTGTTGGCGTCTTGCTGTTGATGAAGTCCAGCAAGTTTTGATAAGGCACCGGCTGCAATGTCTCGCCAGCGTTGTCTGCCCTGCTGTACAGTTCTTTGTACGTGTTGTACTTTCTGGTGTACTCGTCGTTCAAAGCCTTGTCAACAATTTTGCCAACCTGACGCACTTGTGTTGGATCGGCAACTTCAGCGCCGACCTCGTTGGTCATGCGCTCAAAGTTGTTGACAATTGCTTGTTTTTGGTTGGCTTCAAAGCCACGCATTTGCTCAGACAGTTTGGTTTTGGCTTCATCAGAAATGCCAGTAATGACACCTCGTTGAACTTCAGACTCAAATTGTTGTTGCGCCAAATTCTTGGTGCGTTGCCCAGTAGTAGCCGGGATACCAAATTGTGCCAATCGTTCTTCGCGCATAAGCTGATCAGCCGTTGAAGCAGCGCCCATGCCTTGCATTTGAGGCTGTTGTGGCGTTGGCAACACTCGCGCCAAAGCGTTCTGCACTGGTGGCATGACTTGCCCAGCCATTTGACGAGTAGCCGCGCCGGTCTGCTGCATAGCAGGGCCGGCCAAAGCGTTTACCGTTGTGCCAACACTGCCAAGGGTTGGAGGCAATGCCGCAGTCAGGGGTTGCAGAAACTCACTCACGGCACCCAATGCTTGCTGGGCCGTTTGTGTGCGGGGCTGGTATTGCACGGCCTTCATGCCGGCTTCCAAAGCCTTGCGGCCTTCTGGCGTGTTGATGCCTTGACCGCTGGCAAGAAGTGAAATGCCGCCGGAAATTGGGGCAATCAAGCCACCGCCCAAAGTTGCACCCAGCGCCAGCGGTGTTTCTATGATGCCGGTAATGCGGTCACGCATTGAGACTTCTTTGGGTTTCTCAGGCAAAGTGATGACGTTTTCAGCGCCAGGAATCAGTGCAGCAGTACCCAGCCCGATGGTCTTGTAAAAGTCCATCTTGGGGATTTGGCTGTAAAACTTCTGGTGCAACGAGTCGGCCAGTTTTACATCTGGCACGGCATCGTACTGCGGATACTGTGCGCGGAACTCTGCAAGTGTTGCCATGATTAAAGTCCTGGTAAGCCCAATGGATTGGTTGCACTTGCGCCGGGTATAACGCCAGAGCCACCCATTTGCCTAGCACCTGGCCCAGCTTGGATCTCCATCGCACGAATAGCCGTTCTGCGGGCTTGTTGCTTTTGCGCAATGGCGGCAGCGTCATCACCAGGCTTGGGAAAGTAATTCTTTTCCGCAGTCGCAAATTCATTTGCACCAATTGCAGCGCCCGATTCTTTTCGCAAGATGGCTGTGATGAAGTTAATCCTTGCCTGCATGACTTGCTGCTGCTCTGGACTAAGACCACCCAGAACTCGAGGCAACGCATTAAAGATGGAGCCGGACGCATCTTCCAGTTTGTCACCAATAAATGGCACAAGTCCCAAGGTTCCACCAACAACACCTTTGATGACGCCAGTGTCAGTTTTACCTGCTTTTTCCAATGGCTCCAAAATGGCGTTGGCCTCTCTCATCCTCATGCCGTAAGCCGTGGCGTTGCCTTGGCTTTCTGTCAGCGCAGTGCTTTTGCCACGCAATTGTGCTGGACCAGCCGCAGGCGCAGCAGCGGGTGTTGGTGCTGCCTGATCCAGCACGCTTCTCATACCGGGAATAACTTGCGCTGGCGCAGCCGCTGGTGCTGGCACTCGTGGGCCAGGCATACCTGCTCCCGGTGCGGCTGGAGCAGCAGGCGCAGCGCCACCAACCGTCACTGGCACCGCTTGCAGTGTGCGCTTGTTGACGCCGTAGAACGTACCGTCTTCGGCTTCTTTCAACTCGTAGCCGGGGTTGGCTTTTTCAAAGTCAAACTTCTGTTGTGCCAAGGCAAGTTGGCCTTGTGCGGTGCGTTCACCAATGGTTGCTGTCTTGGAGATGTCCATGCCAGCAATTGGCTGACCGTAGCCGGGCCTCATTGGGTTGTCTTGAATTGTAAGAATCTTGCCACCGGCGTCTTGGCGTACAGTCTTTGGCAGCATGAATCCCAGCTTGTCCTTGGCATCCAAAATGCTCAGAACCTTCTCAACACGGTACTGACGGTACTCATCAGGGGTCAAACTACGAACTCGCTGAATTTCGTCTGTGGCCGAGCGCATGTCAAAAATGCCGTCCTTGACGCCTTTGGTCAATTCAGCAATTGCGGCCTCTGGTGTTGGCGAAGAACCAACAGCGTTCCATGCAAATTTCAACTTTTTGTCTTGCAGCCCAAAATTACGCTCGTCTATTTGAGATTGAGTGTTTTTAGCGGTAAGCGCGGCAGTATTTTGTTCTTGCAGTTGCTTTGCAATTGCCAAACCCGTTTTACCAAATTGTGATAGCCCAGACAGTGTGTCAGGGTCGGTTAGTTTTCGACCACGCAAGAAATTACGGGTGCCTTCTTCTTCTTCACGCGCCCGCTGATACTCTTGGATTTGCAGCTTGTTCAGTTCCTGCGCTTGCTGACCGCCTTGAATCTGCTGAAGCTGGGCGTATTGAGCCAGTGCGTTCGGCACCTGAATATCAGGTTGGCGAAACGACATTGCGATGTTGGGGTTGACGAGTGCCATGTTTAATATTCCCCTTCACCAAACGAATAGCTACCGCCACCAAACGAAGGGCGTGTGTAACCCGCATTTCGACTCAACACCTGCTGCAACAACGAGTTTTGCTGCTGTTGCTGGCCGTAGTTCAAGTACTGACCCAAACCACCGGCAGCAGCGTTTGCCATACCCATGTAACCAGATGCCGTGGCTTGACCAGCGGCACCGAGTGCGTTACCTGCGTTGGTCGCATAGTTTTGACCCGCAGCGCCCAACTGATTTGTTGCCGTCTGACCGATACCAGCCAGCGACTGCAACGGGTTCAAACGGGCGTTACGTTCAGTCTGGTAACGGTTAAAAGCGTTGGTGTATTCCTGCGAGGCTAAGTCTTGACCGTACCGCTGAATGCCTTTGAGCGTACTGCCTGACAGCAGACCGCCACGAGCAGCAGCGGATCGCTCGAGACCCTTCATACCCTCGGACATGCGAAAAGCGTAACCGGGATCAGCTTTAAACTGAGACATACCGAAAGGCGTGTACTCGGTCGCCAGCGGGGTCAGCTTGTTTAGGGCTGTAATACCCGCTTGACGCCACGGCTCTTGCAACTCAACCTGTCGCTCAAATTGCTGCTGCTGAAGATCAGCTGCCTGATTAGCAGCATTTGCTTGCGTTTTGGCTGCTTTGTTGGCTGAGTAAGCGCCTAATAAGGCACTGCCTCCAATTGCGGTTGCTACCCATGCCATATCAATTCTCCAATTTAGTAGTAACGGGCGAACTGGTTAGTACGCCGGGTTTTGGCTGATTGTGCACATCATATTTTGACAACTCGTCAATCTCAACCATTTCTTTTTCAAGCTCATCATCTGCAACAGCGCGTTCGGTTTTGTGGACCGTCAGCACAATTACATCCGTCAGCGCGTGAACAACCCGTTTAGTGCCAGCAGGGGACGGAACAATATCACCCGGTCGAATGATGTAGTTTTCGCCTTGTCCTGCAACACGCAGTTCTCCAACACAGCCAATAAAGAAATGTTCTGTTTTGTGCACTTTGCTTACAACAACAGTGCCTTGCGGTATAAAGATTCTACGGCAATACATGCCGCCTGCAAACCAATGATCCGTGTGCATACCCGGCGCTTGTGGCATTTGCAGCATTACCTCATGCAGCGCCGAAACTTGATCTTGCGAGGTGTTTCCACCTACTGCAAAATAATCCGGCTGCACGGGTGCAGGAGATTCAAACCCCTTGCCGTAAGTCACTGTCATGTTCACTGAGTCACCTCACGACCACTGACGCGCATGTTGATGGCGCTGGCGGTTCCTGCGATTGTACTGATGAAGCTGCCGGAGTTCAAAACCTGCCCCACCAGTTCAGGGAACGTGTAGACCTCGGACGGCTGAAGCGTCTTGGTCTTGGTGATCAGGTTGCTGTCGCCAGCAGACCCAGCCAAAGTGACCAAGTTGACCGAGATTGTTGCAGCCGTGGCGCTGTAATTGGTCGCCGTGAACTTGTCGATGATCGTGGTCACGTTGGTGGCCGTGTACTGGGTGGTCTGTGTCGCCTCGACCGTTTTAGGTGGGACGATGTTTTTGACGATGACTGTCATGCGGATACTCCTTGAATTGTCGGCACAGAAACCAGCGACACGGTTAAGATTACAGACGGTGTTGCAGGTCGCACAGGGCCAGTTTGCGCAGCGATGTACTGAATTGTAGTTGTGGCGTCAGTGGTTGACCACATCAACTCAACATACTCGTCTGCGGCCAAATCAACAAACAAGTTCAACGCGCCGATCACATGGCCGTCTATTGAACCGTGCTTGTTCGGCACCGAGAACTGACTGTTGCTGTCGGCAACATCGGTCCCGTTCTTGCGCATCCAGACATCAATGTCGTGAATGTTGGAGTCAGTGTTGACCATCTGAATGCTGAACTGGACGTTGTAGGTGCCAGCAACCTCGCACTTGATTTTGGACTTGCATGTGCCGGTGATCGTGGTGGACGCCACTGTTTGCGATATGCTGACCTGATACGTACCCGTGCTGCCGTCTGTGCCGGTAAGCTGCGACACGATGCGGGTGCCTACCGTAACACCAGTGCCCGTGATCGTCATGCCGGGGTAAATTGGCCCAGACGTGATGGCCGTCACGGTCATAGTGGTCGTGGCAATCGACGCCGTGAACACGGCTGTGCGGTCCACCAGCGTGACGTTCTTGCTGAACTGTGTGGTGTCGTACAGAACAGGATACGCCGTGGTTGTTGACCCGTCCGGCTGATTGGCAGTGCTGTAAAACGACCCATAAATCAACTGCGGAACCTGCGGCGTGTGGACCGGCTGCATCGCAATCGAATCGACCTGCTTTTGCAACTCGGCAACTTGGTCCAGCAATCCCACCGGCTGCTGCGTCAGGTCATTGATCTGCTTTTGCAACTCGGCAATCTGCGCCAGCAACCCGTCCTGCGAAGGGTTGATGTCACCAGCCGCCTTGTCGATGATGGCGTTGATCTCGTCAACAGTCAGGCTTGGTGGGCCTTTTTGCAAGTCGCCCAGCGACACCTCGCTGCCACCAGTCAGTTGACTGAGCGACAGCAGGAACAGATACCACGGCATCGAGACGAACCCTGTCTCCGGGTTCAGGAAAGGAACCCGTGGCTGCGTGATTGGGACAATGCTGGGGTTAGGCATTCGTCGGACTCACCATCAGTTCAGCGCCCATGATGGCGATCTTCACAGGGTCGGTGCCCGACACCTCGTAAACGCGATCACGCAGCTTGAGCGTCATGCCCAGCCTGCGCCAGATGGCACGGCGATAGTATTCGCCGATCTTGCCGATGCTGACCCAGTGCTCGTTGGACCATGTGTGCCCGCCATCGTCTGACCAGCGCAGCATGACCTCGGGGTCGCTGCCTTGCCCGAGGTTCAGACCGACACCTGTCTCGCAGTCAAGCTGGAGGCTGTGATGCGCGGTGCGCTTCAGGTTGTTCTGGCCGGTGGGCAGTGCTCTCCACGAACGCAGCCACTTCTGAATGCTGCCGTTGTCCGAGAAGTCGTCCAGATCAAACGAGTAGACGTTGCCGTTCTGGTAATCGCCCACCAACACATTGCTGCCGAAAAACGCCTGGCAGTTACTGCGGTGGCGTGTGAAGTCGCCGTTGGCAAACCCAGCACGTTCATGCCACGCCTGCGTTGCCACATCGTAGACCCAAGTCGTGTCTGCGCTGGGGAAAATCAGCACGTAGAAGCTGTGGCCGTCTTGCTGGTAGGTGTAGCCGATGGCGTCCGACAGGTTGCCGTATTGCTGGATGTGCCACTCGACTGCGTGGGTCGAAATGCGTTGACCCGAGTAGCCGTTGGCCCGGTAGACCATGCCCTGACCACGAGCGTCTTTACCCAGCCAGAACAAGCCGTTGTCCATCTTGGCAATCGAATAGGCCGCAGCGCAACCCAACTCGTTGAATGCGCCTTGAATGCGAGAAAAAGGGAAGTCAGCGTTGCCGCTGTTGTACCAAACCTCGATGGAGTTGGTACCGTAGACCCACAGTTGCCCGTGGTCCACGATGATGCCGACCACGCCGTCAGGAGAGCCTTCGGCGCTGGCAAAGTCGAGTGGGTCAACAAGGGTGCCCTCAAGCAGCGCGGTGACCCAGATTTTCTGGCTGTTTGGCTCGTTGAACACGAAGTAGCCGTCCAAGTAACCCACGGTGACAGCACCGGGGAAATCTGGGTCGGTGATCTGCTGGAACACGTTGGTCAGCGAGTTGTAGATAAACGAGGGGCCGTTGCAGGCAATAAACAACTGGGTGCCGTTGTCGGACATGCTGACCGGCCCGCTGTTGCCCGACACAGTACCTATCAGGGTCACCACGTAGTTTGATGTGACCTTGTACAGTTGACTGCCGCTGACCACGTACAGATTGCCAGCCAGCACCCACAGTCCACGAACGGGGCCGGTGCCAACCGTAAACTCCAGCTTGAGGCCGGGAGCGCGGTTCAAAAACGCAGGCTCCTTGCCAGCCTCGGGCACGATCTCGGGGAACAGGTTGACCATGCGGGCATCCGCAGCGTTGACACTGCGGGCCACGTAAGATGAGCCGAGGATGGGTGTCTTCATCAGAAGTTACCTGCGTAGATGTTGAATCGCTGACGATTTGCCACCACGGCGTAGGGCAGGCTCATCACATCGTATGGGTTGTTGATGCGCTTCAGGTTGCGCTTGCTAGTCATGGCGATGCGCTGCACCTGTGGGCTTGGCTCCACGCCAAACTCGGGTGCGATCTCCATCGCCAAGTTGTAGGCAAACGCCCGCATGTAACCCGGTGGGAAATGCAACTGGGTGCTCAGTGTGGCAGGCTGCGTCAACTCTTGCACCGAGATAAAGTGCCACTCCAAGACCTGTGTGGGCTTGGGGTAAACGTACATCTCCACATCGGGAAAGGTGTTGTTGACAAAAATGACCTGCGGAAAGGTCGATGTCGATGTCTTGACAGCGATGCCGTTGTATTGGTCTTGGTTGATGAACTTGATGCCATACGACACGCCGCTTGGGGCTTTGTAGTAGGTGCCGTCATCAAGTTGGATGGGGCGGTTGCCCACAAAGTCACCAGACGGGCCAAGGGTGCGCTTGATCTCACCAGCAGGCCACGAGAAGATTTGGTCTTGGGTGCAGAACACAGACAGACGCTCTGTGTTCCAGCTATCCACCATTTGTTGAAGCGCCACCAACGCATCCTGCGATGTTGCCGCTGACGCCGTTTCACCTTCGGCAAGAATGCCGAGCAGACGCAGTGCTCGGTTGATCTGATCGCCAGCGGTATATGCCATTTCAGTTTCCTTCGGATTCGTCGCTTGCCAGCTTTTCGCTGTTGGGCTGTTCGACAGGTTGTTCGGTCACTTTGCGGGTGTACTTGCGCTTGGGCGCTTCGACTACCGGCGCGGGTGCCACCTCGATGGGCGTAGCAGGATTGTACCGTGTCCAGCCGTTCTTTTCATCCATCTCAATTTCGGTTTCATTGGTCGCAACTTTTGCGCCATGAATGGGGTGTATAAGGGTGACGTTCATTCAAATCTCCATGTGAAAACGGGGACCAAAGCCCCCGTTTTGCTAGTTGCTCAAGCGATTAGCTGATGCGGTATGCGGTCCAAGTACCATCGCCGGTTTTACGGGCGCGGAAATGGGCCGATGTAGCAGCAGCAACAGCGGCAGCACCAACGATGGTCCAGCCAGTGCCGACAGCCAGCGTCACAGCGTCAGAGCCAGATGCGTCTGCGTTGACAACAAAGAAGTCAAACGCAGCGTTCACTTTGGATGCGCTAGAGATGTCGGCTTCCACCAATGCCACGGTGGGCAGAGTCAGGTTGCCAGCAGTGCCGTCGAAAACGAACAAGCCGTTTGCCAACTGAGCAGCAGTCATTGTCGCAGCGGCAGCCACGGCAGTGGGTGCGCCTTGCACAAACAGAGTAGCTTCGCCAATGTTGCCGTCACCAACTTGGTAACCGCCTGCGCCGTTAGGGAGTGCCATGATAATTTCCTTTCAGATTGATTTGAAAACAGGGGCCGAAGCCCCCGCCTTGGATTAGCCCCAGATGCGGCAACCCATTTGTGGACGAATCGTGTTGTAGCCATACAGCACGTCAACACGGCAAGGCATACGGTCGTTGTTGATGTCGTACTGACGAACAACGCGCAGGCTGATACCGTTGTGAACGGCACGGCTAGCCATGTCAACGCCTTGTGGCAGCAACAGGTCAGCAGTGGCGAACGCGATGGCGTCACGGTGGTACACCATGTTCTGTGGATAGCTGGTCGAAGCAGCGCCAGTGAACACAACAGCCTTGCTGTTACCGGGCAGGGACACCATAGTGCACAGGGCGTTACCAGCCGAGTACATAGGAGCCACGGTCACAGTAGCTGTGGTGGTGACAGTCGAAGACGACAGGGCCACGAACTGGAACAGCGAACCGGTGGACTCACGAGTCTGTGGGTTGGCAGCGTAGCAGTCAGCGATAGTGAACACGTCACCAGCGTTGATGGTTTCGCCAGAACCGACAGTCAGAGTCAGAGTGGTTGCGCCTTCGGAGGTCACAGCAGCGCCGGTTGTGTTGCCAGTGGCAGCACGGGTACCGCAGGTGTGAACCTTGATCGACTGGCTCATGTTGACTTCTTCGTAGCCCAACACTTGCTCACCCATCATGCCGTTCTTGAACTGGCGAGAGATGACGTCTGTGGGGTTGAAGAAACCAGACAGGCCGTTGACCAATGCAGCGTTGGCGGCAGGGTTCACGGTAGCGTAGCGAGGCGACATGGTGGCGGCGTTCTCGTTCAGCTTCTGCTGGGCTTGCAACAGCACCAAGGCGGTCGATGGGGCAGCGCCGGGAGTACCGACAGAGTTACCGATCAGCTTGTATGCGTTCGCAACGTCAGCGTCCACAGTGGAGGCCAACTGGCTGATACGTGGCTTCAAGACACGCTCTGCGAAGTCGTCCAACTGCATGGTCAATTCAGCGGATGTGAAGTTGATGCCGATGTGCTTCTGGCTGGAGACAGTCAGAGTGGTGAACTGTTCGTTGTCGTCCTGAACTTGCAGGGCGGCACCGTCAGTCACCAGAGCGCGGTCGGGCAAACGGATACGCAGTGTGGAACCGATCTTGGCACCTTCAACAGCGAAGCTGTCGTCGTACTGGCGGTTCACGTTGCGGGTGATCACGAGGTTGTTTTCGAGAATCTCTAAACTCTTTCTTGTGATCATGTCAATGGTAAGCAAGCTATTGGACATTTCAATTTCCTTTAAATGATGATGAAGACTGGTGAGGACACACGCCGCCGTTTTTGTGTTTCCCTGTATTACAGTTCATACAAAGAACCTGATACCCCGAAGGGAACTTGTTCTTACGAAGCCAGAGGTAGAAACCAATCCCAGAACCTGCGTACAGACCTGATCTTCGCTCCTCGGCACCGTTGTTGTCAATATGATCTATTGAGAGAAACATTGGCTCACTTTCACCGCAGCAGTTGCACTTGTATCCACCATAGGCTTCAAACACTTGCGCTCTGCACCGATCTTGATTGCGCTTGGTTTTCGCAGATTCAGCAGCCCTAAGTGCAGCAACTTCTTCTGGTGTCCCATTTGCAATTTTTCGGTTGCGGTGTTCACGTTTATGCTGACGGTCTTTCAACCGATTCGCTTCACGCCAGTCCCGCATACGCTGATTAACCCATTCCCGGTTGCGCTCTCTGTATCTGGCCGCTGCTTCCTTGTTGCGTTGCCGCTTCAATTCTTCCGCAGTCAGAGACTGATTATCCTTTTCCATGTTTACCTCCTATTTCGGGTAATCATACCCGACTTCGGAGGTCAGCGGTTGCGAAGTGCCCGTGCCTTGTCCATTTGTCGTTGACGCTCGGCAGCAATCCAGTCCTGAACACTCATGGTCTTGATAGACCGAGGATCGGTGGTGTCAGTGACACCAGGATTGGTTGCTCGTGCGGTTACCGGACGAATCGGTTCTGGCGCAGACGAGGTTTTCTTTTGGAAAGGTTCGGCAGTTATCTTAGCCTCGATCTTTCCGATTTCTCGCGCTTGCAATAGCGGCGACAGACGAGAAATGCGATCAGCTTCTTTGGGGTTGCTGCCCAGCCAGTAGGCCAGATCAGGTCCAAGGTCGGAGCTTTTGATTGTCTCGGCCATCACATCGGTGACTCGGAGATTCGGGTTGTAGGCGACTTGTTCAAAGTCGTCGTACTTGTTCCGAACTTCTTCTTCACGTTCTGCGTAGCTGTCCTCAATCGCTGCTTTTTGCTTCTGGAGTTCACGCTGGTGGAGCATCTCCTCGGCCCGCTTGACTGCCAGTGCTTCCGCATAGGCTTCAGGGGACTCAAATTGATCCACAGGCGGGAGTTCCTTGGGCACCGATTGCCGCACTTGCATTTCTGCTTGCTTGGCTTGCTGCTCACGTTCCCATTTGCGCTGTTCTCTTGCGAGGCGCTTGCCGATCATCGAATCGAGTTCAGCTTGAGAGAATTTCTTCTCCTCGGGTGTCTCGTTACTCTGGTCAGCGACTTCCGGCAGATTTTGTGCATTGTCCGAGGTGGCCGTCACTTCGGGTGCTGGCGCGGAGTCAACTTCCGCTAGGGTTTGGACTTCATCAGTCATTTTTTACTCGTTGGAGTGCCCGGTGAACCTCGCCGGTACGGTTGGTTTGAATGTTACCGATAGTAACTGATATTCAGCTTTGCACTAGCGGATTGTTCAATGAATCGAATTTTGCTCAAATCGCCGTCATATTGCAAGGGGATACCCGCTGCAAGAGGCATACCCACCGAAGCGGTTGGGGCAACGCCATCATCGCGCCAACGCACACCTTGGGTTTCAGCAATGATCAACGCAAATGCTGGTGTGCAGTTGAGTCCGTTTGCGTCAGTTGCGGGCAGCGTCAGCCCAGTGGATGCACTGAGGCTGGTGATCTGCTGGTATCCCAAGCAGCTTGTGACAATTTTGAGCAGGTTGTTTGCCATTTAGAATCTCCGTGGCGTGGTGAATGAACGAAGGCTATATGTTACTTCGGTTGACACAGCAGGTGTACCACCAAAATTCCAACCAGTGTTGTTGCCAGCATCACTGTTGCCGTTGCTGTAAAAAGCGTTCCAAGTTGCACCGCCAGCGGCGTTGATGTCTTTGACGGTCAGATAGCTGGCGCTGACAGTGCCGCTGGCCTGAGACAGTGTGGCCTGAGTGCCAGCAACAGTCGATTGCAGAAACTTCTGATTTGTGCCGCTGGTGGCGAATGCGCCCACTGTGCTGGTCGCGCTGGCCTTCAGTTGCACTGTGCCGTTGGTGATGGTGAACGCTCTTGTCGAGCCTTGGGTCAGCGCATCTTGGAAGGCAAACGTGCCGCCGATGCCGTTGAACGTCAGCGGGAAGTTGAGTGTCTTGCCGTTGGTCGTGATCTGCTGGGTGCCGCTTGTTGCGCCAAAAATCGTAGCGGCTGAACCAGCGGTCAGCGTCATGCCTGTGCTGATGATCAGATTTCCGTAGATCGTTCTGGTTTCGTTTCCAAGAGTGCCAGAAAATCCAGTGAAATCCAGATTCTTGACAATGCCAGAGCCAGCGCTTGTGATCGAAACTGTGTCAGTCCCACCAGTGATGGCAAACGAGACAGCGTTGGCTTCTGTACCACCTGTCGTGCCGTGGGTCAGTGTGCGCGTACCAGTCGAGCCTGCGTAATTGCTGGTAACGGTGGGTGTGCCGGTATAGGTAAAGCCGGTGGCCGTGTTGAAACCCCAGATCACTGCACTGTTGCCGGTCAAGATGATCTGACCAGTTCCAAAAGCAATCGCACGGGTGTTTGTGTTGCTGCTGCTGAAACGATAGCAGGTCAGTGTCAAGTTGTTCAGGTCAATCGTTCCAGACGTTAACGTGAAGTTCGACGTGTTGTTCTGAACAAAATTGCTACCAAGTTTGAAAGTGCCAGAGCCACTGTCCACCACTACGACCTGCGTAAACGATACGCCAGCCGAAGTGATGGTCTGAGTGCCGCGACCAGAGAATGTTGTTGTACCCGTGCCGCTGAGTGTCAAGGACGAGAACAAGGTCACATTGCCGCTGATGAACGGTGTGGTGGTTCCTGTTGCCAGCGTGAAGGCGGTGCTGCGGTTGGACACCCCATCTGCCATCTGGATCGCGCCAATCCACCAGTTGGTTTCAACTGTGACCGTGCCAGCCGCGCCCGCCTCGGTGAACGTGGCTGTGTCTTGCGGCAACGGGAAGTTGTTGGCAGCAGGAGCGCCGTTGTTGGTTGTGGCCCAGCCAGTGGCCGACCAGTTTTGAGTGCCAGCAAGGTTCCAATAAACCGTCTTGACCGCATCTGCCGTGATGTTGGTGTTGCCACCGGCATCGCCAATTCGAGTGCCGGTCCAAGGTGTTGCAACGCTTCCAGCGACTGTGATGTCGCGGAAGCTCACATCGGCAAGAGTTGCCAAAGAGCCGTTGAGCGTGATGGTTCGAGCAGTCCCGACTACGCTGGAGGCAACTTGAATCCTGCGAACTGCGGTATTGGCGGCACCAAGAGTCAAAGCGCCAGAGACGGTCTGGTTGCCAGCAAGCGACAAACCGCGAATTCCTGTTGACCCAACACTGGTCAAAGTCACGTTGTTGAACGTGTTTGAGCCATTGATGGTGTTGGTTCCGCTTGCGTTGTTGGTAAAAGCAATGTTGTAGAAGGTTTGACTTCCACCAGACAACACTGGATTTCCACCAGTTAGCGTGATGGTGGATGTGCCAGCATTAAATGTCAGGTTGGTGGACGTTGAAAAATCAAGAGGGCCAGCACTGCCACCAAGCGTCAAAGAAGACGATCCAAACGAAATTGTTCTGGCATTGGATGTGCTGGATACAAGCGCATTGGCGGTGATGTTGAAGTTGCCTGTGTCGAATGTTCCGCGACCGACAGAGATGCTGGAGCTAGATGCAGTGAGTGCGCTGCCCAATGTCCAGCCACCGCCTATGCCGTTGAACACGATGCCCAAACCACCTGGAATGCTGACGCCGTTTGTCGTAATGGTCTTGCCCGTGGTGGTGGACATGAACCAAAGTGCGGCTGTGCTGGCCGACACGGACAACGCAAGGTTGGATGCTGGAAAGGTCAGGCTTCCGTAGCAGTACAGATAACCCGTGCTGCCAAATGCCAGCGTCATTGCTCCATCAAGAGCGCCGCCAGCGCCGCCCGTGCTGAAGTCAGCGCAGTTCGATGGGACGCTGCTGGTGCCGTCAACCGTGACGGTGAAGGTGCCAGTGCCTACGTTGGAGCCTGCGTCGAAGATGACGTTATCGGCTGACGTGGGGACAGAAGCGCCGCCAGCACCGCCAGAAGATGCTGACCAACGTGCGGTGTCAGACCAGTTGCCGCTTCCACCAACCCAGTAACGATCAGCCATATTTACTCCAGATTGCTGTTTGCGATTTCGACAACAGCGTCAGTCCAGTTCTTGAGCCGTTGCTGCTTCATCGCCTCGATTTCCTGGTCCGATGGTACTTCATCGGGGAAAACCAAAGCGTCAGCAAACTTGCCGTGTTCGGTGTCAAACTCAAAAGGTATTGTGGTCATGCCGCGATCCTTAGTATGTCACCAGCTTGGCTGAGAAGTTGTCGATTGTGCCGACAAAGTTGCTGCCAATGACGCCAGCGTCTGTGCCAGTTGCAATGATCCGCTCGGTATAAGTGCCGGTGGACAAGACATAAGCACCACGGTTTGTTCCGCAGGCCGCACGGACGTTTCCGCTTGTGTAAGAGGAGACGGTGTACGAGATGTCGTATGTGCTGCCACTGGTCAGCACTGCCTGATAGGTGGTCGTTGATGCGGTTGCACCAGTCAACACGCCACTACCGATTGACCAGCCAGAACCAACAGTCCAGCCAACAGCCGAGGAGAAGTCACCGTTTGTGATGAGTTCCGGGCCAATGGTCGCCAAGTCGGTGTTGTTAGATGAGGACGCCAATTGCAAGACTGTGCCGTTAGACACGAAGTCGTAAACGAACACCGCGCCGCTGGTTGTGCCGGTGCTCAAAGGCGCGACATAACCGAAGCCCTGTGTGAACCTGACCGTGTACGAGCTTGTGCCCGAAGTTACGATGAAAATAGTAATCCGAGTCCCAGCAGCAGGAACGCTGAAAAGAGCCAAATTGCTAGTTCCAGCAGGCGTGTAGGTGGCCGTATTGCTTTGCGCCAGAGTCGCGGTGAGATCGGTCGTAGCCGAAACAGGAATGTTCGTAACAGGGGGATACGAAGAATCGAATTTACCCGTAGTCTGCCGAAAGGTGACCGTACCCGTGACAGGATACGCTCCGGTGAAGTTCCAATAATTTGCTGCGGATTCCAAAACAGTGACGTTCTGGAAGGTGGGCAGAACTGCGTACACCGATTGCACGGTTTGACCCATCACAACGTCTTGGTCAAAGATGCAATCCTGAATGGTCAAGCCGTTGGCGTTGCTGATTTGCGACACGCTACTTCCGTAGCCGTCCACTTGGTTGTTGTCCAAGACCAGATCGCGGCTGGACATTCTTGCGATTGGTGTCCCGGCTGGATCAGTGAGGTTGTACGCTTCACGAATGTCGATGTTTGTTGAGATACGGTTGTTGCTGATGGTCGTGTTGATACAACCCTTGGAGCGCAGGCCGTATGTGGCTGTGTTGGTTGTGTTGATGACGTTGTTCGAGAACGTGCTGTCCTTCATGTACAACTCAACAAGTGCAGAGCCGTAGTCCACAACAGTTCCAGCGTTCACGATGTTGTTGCTGACCACGGAATTACGTGCGCCCTGCACCTTAAACGCAACACCCTCGTAACCACTGGTGATCCAAAAAATGTTTCCGGTTATGGTGAGTTCGTTATAGACATACGTGTCGATGTCAAACAAGCTGTAAATGTCTATGCCTCCACCAACACCCGGTATTGATGGAGAGCCAGCGTAGCCGACAAGATAGAACGTGTTGTTTCTAAAAGTCCACTTGCTTTGAGCACTGCCTTGACCGATGCGTCCGTACAAGTTGAATGTGCGCAGCTTGTCGAACACGCAGTTTTGCACTGTGATGAAAGACGAACCAGTGGCAACGGCTGGGGATTCGTTGTCGATCTCAATGCCGCCTTGCGTGGCCGATGCCGAATTGCTGGAGTCACCGGCAAAGCGCAGGCCATCAATCACAACATCTTGGCAGTTCAAAATCTTGATGATGCCTTGGAAGTTGTCAATGTTTTTGCCATCAAGCGTGGCGATGCGATCAGACACCAAGCGAACACCATAAACACTGCTCAGTTCGATCTCTGAGTTGATCAGATATTGGCCGTTGAAATACACCGGTAAACGAGCGTCACCGTATGCGGAGCGAATGGCACGGTCAACGGCAGCTTTGGAGTCGGCAACGCCAGTCGGGTCTGCACCAAACCATTCTGGGTGCACGTAGGTGACCGTTCCAGCAGCAAAGGTCACAACAGCGGAACTGTCAAACACTTTGTAGAGACCGGCTTGGAATGGCACTGCAATGTTCAGTGGTGCAGTCAGCTTGTAGAAAGCCGAGGGTTCTGGGAAGAACATGGCTTGGCCGGTAGCCAGTGCGGCGGTGATGGCCGCTGTGTCGTCAGTCACGCCATCACCAACAGCGCCGTAGTTGGTCACGCTGGGGATGCCGAGGCTGGTCAGGGTAACGTAACCCACATTGCCCGAAATGTTGTCGTATGTGGCAATCAAGACATCGGTCGAGGAGCGCACCACAAACTTGTAGTTCAGGTTGTTTGTCAACCAGATTTCACCGCCATTGGGGACTCGGCCTGCCGAATCCAGAATGATCGGGTTGGTGTGCGCCACGTTACCAGCACTTGTCGTGTAAGTGGCTAAAGGAGTGGTTGTTCCAGCAGTGTAGGAGTACAACTTGCCACCGGACAGGGGTGTACCGTTGGCATCAAAAAGCTGCGCACCTGCGCCAGCAAACATCGACAGGTTGACAGACATGTAGGCTCCTTATGCGAGGAATTTTAGCTTGTATATGGCAGACAGGTAAACAGCAATGATCTCGTCAATGATGTTCTGCAAAGTCGTGTCAGTTTTACCGCAGACCTTGTACCGGTTTTCCTCGATGTAGGCCAGCGAGTCTTCCAAGAACGGCAGAATGGCACCGTCCTTGCGGGCTGACTTGAGCGAGATGGGGCCAATTAGACCATGACGGCCTTGGTATGCCTCGGCAAACTTGTCGGCAGCTTCCAAAACATCTCTGTAAAAGTGCCGCAGCGCCTTGTGTTTTGAGTAGGAACGGGTGTTGAGGTGGACGGAATGGGCCACATCCCGTGCCAAGAACAACTCACCA
>Ga0181344_1000088_pt1 | contig 37217 bp, 66 predicted proteins | sample Su13VDMLBDD_FD_130098 | JGI IMG/M metagenome (GOLD analysis project Ga0181344, IMG submission 130098) | Freshwater viral communities from Lake Michigan, USA - Su13.VD.MLB.D.D | ecosystem: Environmental > Aquatic > Freshwater > Lake | place: USA: Michigan | collected 2013-07-15
ATATGTATAGTGATACTACAACAACGATAAATCTCTTACTTGCCGGTAGAGTTAAGTTTTTGTTGATGCCCACGGTTAGTCGCCGTGGGTTTTCTCGTTTATTCCTCTGTTATCTTTTTTTCAACCCAAATCTGTTGATTATATATATACAAAATATGTATAGTGATTATACAACAACGATAAATCTCAACTTGGCAGTCGGAGTTAAATTTTTGTTGTGACCCACGGATAACAACCGTGGGTTTTCTCGTTTAGTCCTTTCTTTTAATCTTAAGAACTTGGGTTACTAAACCCGATACTTCATCTATTTTGGTAAAATATATATACACCAATCCTAATGATATTAGTTCCTCCAACGCGTGGGTAATTTCATATGTTTCTATGCAAGGCATGTCTTTACATATTTCCTCAATACAAGTTCCAGCATCTAGATTATGTTCAATCAACATATGATTATCCCAATCTTCAAGATACTTTTTAACTATAGCGCAAGTTATTCCATATTTTTCTGCATCTTGAATATTGAATGGTATAATATCCATATCTCTAAAATTTATAACTCTAACCATAATTATTTCTTCTTAAACCCATCGGCTTTAGTCCACTTAAGCACTTTACTTTGAGTGTTTTGTTTATAATCATTTGCACAGTTATGCTTCATTTCGTATTTTTTTGGAAGCTGTTTCTTAAATTCTTGTCTCTTTTCTAAGAAAACAATAGGTTTTAGTGTATCTTTTATCCTGTTTTCAATAAAAGCTGGTGCTTTTTCACGGATAGAGTTAACAAGAGCTTTTTGTTTCTCTTTATCTTCAAAGGATATTAGGGGATACTGCACATAGTTACCCTTGTCATCTGTACCCGTTTTGAAGGGTATGTTAAAAAACCACCTGTCTTTTGTACGTTTTACATGTACTCCTAACAAATCAATACCTATATCAATAAGTCGTAGTCTTATTGTGCCTGTGTATTGATAAGCGTCTCTGTATAAGGGGTAAAAATCTATGATCTCTATGTTCATTAATTTTCCTCCCAATAAAAAGAAGGCATAAACATAGAGAATATTTCTTCTCCCATTTCTTTGCTTTCGTGCATAGCTTCACTAATTGATTTATTCATAGAATTTTGAAGATCAAAAGATGTTTTTCCCTCACCATGAATAAGCTTTTGTGTAGTAGGCGTTTTTATAAATCCTATCCATTGCTTCTTTATATCATCCCAAACTGTTGGGATACGCAAATAGACGTCGTCCTTCCCATCTAAATGTATACACATTTCCATGTAACTTTTTTCGTTCATTTTTGCCTTTTACAAAAAATCTATCTTTGTGATATGATAAAGAAAATCATATACGTCCTATACGTCTTATTTAAATCTCTTTTGGGACACTTTCTATGGGTGTCTTTTTTTAATGCATTAATTTTACAATAATCTCATCTTCTGTCTCTGTGTAGTCTACAACGCTTCTATGTTTTAAATTTCTCAGAGCTGTTCTAAAATTGTTTTTATTGTATAATTCATGCACTTGTTTCCACGTCATTTTAACGCAGTTGTTAGCATCCTGTTTTTTCCACAAAAATAAATAAATATGACATGTCTTATCAATGACCTGTCTCAGTCTATTTATAGGTGGAAAATCTAGGTACGTATCGTCGAAACTCTTATCCATTTTGTTAATATAAATTTATTCACACAAAAATTTCAACCATATTTATTTAAATAATCAGTTACATGCTAGAGTCAAAAATAAATATGGTTGAAACCATGGGCAAAATTTTGGGTGATGTGGTTAAAATATTACGTTTTTTATTATTAATGTGCCTGATAGAGTTTTTGTACATAACGCTAATCATAGGATATTTTTCATTATGTCTATAACCTACCTAAACCTACCGCCAAATCAACCAAAAATGTTATTAGCTTTTTTCTTGTTAATTCTTATAATTTTACTTATGATGCTCATCTAAAAGTTTAACCTCACCATTTGTCAATTTTTCGACATTTTTACACAGTTTTTTACCTGGTTTTATTTTATTATTTAATAATGCGGAAGCATAACCCCTACTAATATCCATCATTTCTGCAAAATCATTTACTTTCAAATTTTGTGTTGCTAAATAAACTCGTAAGTTCATATTACTCCTTTTTTTTACAAATACTACTCTAAAAAAATGGTTTTTGTCAACATTTTAATCCCGTCATTTTTTTAATAAATGTCACAAAATGTATTGATGTAAATTATTACGTGTGTCATAATTTAGACAAGAAGGTGAGGTTGTTATGGAAGCATTAGATTACGAATACGAAATATATTTAGATGAAATTGATGAAGGTGATGAGGATTATATGGAAGCAAAAGGTTGCCAAGGATGCAATGGTTGCTTTGATTGTTTGATGATGAGTTGGAAAGATTTTATTTGAAATAAGTAAAAAATAAATTACAGTGGAGATTTAAATGTTAGAGACAGAAAAAAGTTGGAAATATGCTACAGATTACGTGGAAAAGTCAAAAAATAAATACAAGTCTATGCAATCAAACTACAGAGAGCAAATGGTGTTATCTGAATTGCAATTTGCATTAGAAATTATATGTATAAATATGAGTGTAAGACACCCTGAAGCATTTGAAGAAATTAAAAAAGTATTACAAAAATAACGCTCATAGAGCAAAAAAACAAACAAAAAAATAAAGGAAAACACATGAACTTTTTACCAGAAAACTACGAAACACCAAAAGCAAACAATTACTATTTAAAATTACAAGATGGAGAAAACAGGATACGTATTTTATCTCAACCTATTATCGGCTGGGAAGACTGGATGGAAAAAAAACCTATAAGGTTTCGCATGAATGAAAAACCATTAAGACCGTTGGATCCAAAGAAACCAATAAGGCATTTTTGGTCATTTATTGCATACAATTACGCAGAAGATCAAATACAAATTATGCACGTTACACAAGCTAGCATTAGAAAAAGCTTGGAGAATCTTGTAAAAGATGCGGATTGGGGAGCTCCATACTTTTATGACATCAAAATCATTAGATCCGGTGAAGGCATGGAAACAGAATACACAGTTAATCCAGTACCACATAAACCAATTGATCCTGCAATTGTAGAGATGTTTAAAGAAAGACCATGCAATTTAGAAGCATTATTTACAAATGACGACCCATTTTCCCATGAATGGTCTACTTTTAGCTCACTAGGTTTTCCATTAGACATCGAAGAAGTTAAAAAAGAAATATCTATGCAACAAATGCAACTAGCGGTGGTTTAATGTATTTATTACAAGAAGATCCTAGATCAGTACAAGGGACGCCCGAATGGAGGGCGTTCCGCAAGTTACACATTACAGCAACAGACAGTGGAGTTATAGTTGGAGCCTCACCATGGAAGACACCAAAACAGTTATATGACGAAAAAGTGTGCAATGTTGACTTCCCATCTGATACTAACTGGCGTATGCAACGAGGAATTGATTTAGAGCCCATTGCTCGCGCTTATTATGAAAAGAAAGTAAATACACAGTTTACCCCTAAAATAGCTGTAAAAGAGTGGGCTATGGCTTCCTTGGACGGGGTTAGTGATAGTGGTGAAATTGTAGAGATAAAGTGTCCGGGTAATTTGGCACATAATTTGGCATTATCCGGCCAAGTACCAGATTATTATTACCCTCAATTGCAACACCAAATGTATGTTTGTGATGTTGATAAGGTAGATTATTTTAGTTTTGATGGTAACGATGGAGTTATCGTTCAGGTTGTCAGAAATGATGAATATATCAAAAATATGATAGAAAAGGAGTTACAATTTTACATGTGTTTACAAAATAAGACGCCACCATTTGAAGAAGAAAAATATGTAGATAGACAAGATCCTATATGGCAAGCATTAGCTAACAAGTGGAAGAATATAAAAAGAAAAAAGAAAGAAATTGAAGATGAGGAAGAAGCTATTAGACAAGAGTTACTCAAAGAAAGTGGTGAGTTAAACACAAAGGGATTTGGTTTATCTTTCGCAAACGTTGTAAGAAGAGGCAACGTCGACTACTCCCAAATCCCGGAACTAATGGGAGTAAATCTGGAACAATACAGGAAGCCTCAAAGCAGCTCTTGGCGTATATCGTAAAAAATGGGAGTCTTTACAGGCTCCCACGAAAAAATATTTGTCTTAATATACATTAATATTCGTGGGCTTTTTTGGATAGTTTTTTTATGACAGAAGCTCCTTTTTTTGCTTCTTTCATTTCTATTTTTTCGTGTTTTTTCTTAGATGGTGACTTTGTTTCTTTGGCTTCTTTTGCATAGTGTTTAGCGTCAGCTTCTAATTTTTTAGCAGCGCTAGACATAATTTTTTTGTGAGACATTTGTTTCCTTAATTAAAAAACCCTCAGAATGGAGACAAACTGAGGGTGAACGTTCAACACCGCAATAAATGCTGTGGGATGTCTATATATTAAATATTTTATTTATATTTGCAATATATTTTTTAACTTTGTTGGAGGTTTTAAAAAAATTCTATTACAACAATTTTACCATCTCCACCTGTTCCACCAGCTCCAGAATCTCCCACAGCTGATATTCCGCCACCGCCACCGCCACCGCCACCGCTAGGAATACCACCATTTCCTCCTGTTCCAGCGCTTGCGGCTGCTTTAACACCGCCACCGCCACCGCCACTACCTCCAGAAATAAAATAGCCTCCTGCTGCGGCTCCACTGGGTGCATTTGCCCCATTTCCACCATTAATAGTGCCTGTTTCTATACCGCCTAACGCCGCTGTATATTGAGCAACTCCTGATCCGTTAACAAACACACCTCCATTACCGGCCTGTTGAGCTGTGACCGCGTTAGCCCCAGATCCTCCAGCGCCTCCAATTGCTATAATTGATAGTGTATCGGCGACATTGTTCGAGGTAGATTGACCGCCATTTGTTGATGATGTTGCACTTGCTGAAGATATAAATAATCGCCATCCACCACCTGAACCTGCCGCTCCTGACGTTGTTGTACCTCCTCCACCGCCTACGCCTCCAGCCGCCGATGCATTAGCAAATGTAGTAGGATTTCCAGCAACTCCAGGATTTCCATTATTTGCATCTGTTGTTTGTGCAGCTCCTCCAGCTCCTCCTGTTCCGATTGAATATGAGTGTGTATTATCGAAAAATGAGTCTGGCCCTTCTAATAAAAATCCACCACCACCGCCGCCACCGCCGCCACCGGCTGATAATGCCGAAGTGCCCTTTCTTCCAGAACCACCTCCACCACCTCCACCCCATCCAAAAACTTTTATATATTTTGTGCGTGCGTTTTTAGTCCATGTCCCAGATCCAGTTGTATACGTCGTTATTAATGTAGATGCTGCCTCAGCTTGAAATGTGGGGTCACTTGATGCCCCATTAGATGTTAAAACATAACCACTAGTTCCAGGAGTAGCCACTGTAAATGCACTGTTTCCTTCAGCTATTACAATACCATGAGCCGTTAGCCCACTATTTGTTCCTATAGAGGCAAAAGTAGGGCTTCTGCCGTTTCCAGCTCCTATGAGCGTTTTACCTGCTGTTGCTGTTCCAACATTAGCCATATTACCTCAAAATGTTTCATAATTTGTACCGTGGAATAACATTTCCAAAGATTCGTAATTGTCTGAAAATGTATATGATGTTAATCCGTCAATTGTAGCAATTCCGCTTACTGTTGTAATTGTAATATCGTTAATAAAGGCTTGTCCCAGCCTGTCTTTAATGATAAATTGCCTGTTAGATGTTGGAGAATCAGGGAGCTGGATTATAACAGGGCCACCACTAGAATCTACAGAAATGAAGTAATCTGTAGGGGTTACAACATAAGTACCAGTGGTAACATTTGTATAAGCTGGAGCTATTTCTGTTAGATTTATAACTAGGTTGTTACTTCCGTTGGGATTAGCTACAACTTGTATCCCATTTCCACCGTTAATATTAACAATATTAGCTGCTGGAATGACCGTACCGCTATCAGTAACAAAGCTAGTTGGCACTGATGGTGGGAGGCTACCAGCTGATACACCTACATAAAATTGACTCATTTTTTATCCTTTTTAACGGTAGCCGATCATCTGCAAAAATGTTGGATTAGATGCGGTTTTACCCCATATAATCTGATATTTTCTTAGGTTAAGTGTACCTGTTCCCGATGTTTGTTCTGATCCATGATTAGTTTGAAAATCTACAATAAGAGTTCCAAGAGGAGGAATAAAATCATGAGGAGAAACGCCATCTAAACTAATATCTATAGAAACAGTTGTACTTGGATTCCAAATCTTCAATATTTTTACAGAATCATCGAAACCAGCACCATTTAAAGGCTGATAGCTTCCAGTAAGAGAAGCTGGGTCAAACTCGGCCTTCGTCACACAGTGAACATACATTACGTCTTCAGCCATCTAGCAGCCTTTTGTTTTCATTTTTTTAATTTTAGACATTAGAGACTTGTCTTCTTTTATAGATTTCTCACTTTCTTTTATGTCTTTTTTTAGATGCTTAGACACTTGGGGTTTCTTTTTCATTGGGAGCCTCTTCTTTTTGTTGTTCTTCTGCTTGCTTAGCTTGCTCTTCTAACTCTGTAGCAAATTTAATAACCTCTGCTCCAAAATCTTTTAAGTTACCGGTATTAATTTGCATATCGCACAATACGTGGAAGATTTTATCTCCCACGTTGAATGATTTAAGTAAAAGTTGATTAAACATGTGTCTCCTTTTTTGAAATCTTAGGTCTGTCTAAAAATAACATAATCAAAGCTTGATACGTCCGTTACAGCTGCTGCACCTAAATCTGTGTAAGAAGCTACTGTAAATGAAACACCAGCGTTAATTGTTGTTATTAATGATCCAAGAGCTGGGCTTGCGTTAAGAGCTGAACGTGTAACTATAATACGGTCACCAGCTGCAATATTTGTGTTATTAATAGTTACAGTTCCTGCAATCAAAGTTCCTTGACCAATAAAATCAGTTGCAGCGCCACCATTCATATAGATTTGAGTAGCTACACTAGATAATTTTAAGTTTCCTGTAATATTTACTGCACCTGATCCGGCTAGAATATTTGTTGTGGATGTAGTGTTGCTAGATCCGATAGACACTGTTTGAGCGCCTGCACCTGTACCAATTTTGATAATATTTGCAGAAGTGGCAGAATCACCTGCAATATTGATAGTTTTAATACCAGTATTGTTAGCGATGTTGATGGTTCTAGCTCCTGTTCCACCGTCAAATGTCATTGTACCCGTATTCACCCCTGTTCCTGAGAAGGAATAAGTAGTGGCTACGTCACCCTCTAAAGTGAAGTTACCAGTACCGGCTTTTAGAGCAAGTGAAGATGCTCCGTTATTAGAACCAATAGAAACAAGATTTGCTCCGGCTCCTGTGGCAATGGCTACAGTTTTACCACCAGTTGAGTTTGCGATATTGATAGTTTGAGCGCCTGTTCCTCCAGCAATAGTCATTGTGCCAGTGTTAGCACCAGTACCACCAAAATTGATGATTCCTGATGTTGTGGCAGGTGCAAAAGTGTAGGCTGTAGTTGCTGCACCATCTAAACTAAAGTTTCCTGTACCAGCTTTAAGAGTTAGAGCTGCTGCCCCAATAGTAGAACCGATTGTCACTAGGTTTGCGACCGCTCCATCGGCAATATGAACCACTTTAGCGTTAGTTGCGCCTGTTGCTATATTAATTGTGGTTGCCCCTTCACCAACTCCTAAAGCAAGGATATTTGTTCCAGAGCTAGATCCGACTGTGATGGTTCCTGTTTGGGCTGTACCACCGACTGTGATTGTACCTGTTGTCATGCCAGTTCCAACGTTAACAGCTCCAGCAGTTTGAACGGCAGCAATAGATACGGTGGTTGCCCCTGTTCCTCCAGCAATGATAAGAGCGTTTGTGCCAGAAGAAGAACCGAGAGTCATTGTACCTGTTTGAGCTGTACCCCCAATAGTGATTGTCCCTGTAGTTGTAGCGGCTCCTACTGTATAGGTTGAAGCTGCGTTACCATTTAAAGAAAAGTTACCTGTCCCCACAAGAAGAGAAAGAGAAGCTGCACCTGATACCGTTCCTATAGTCACTAAGTTTTCCACTGCACCATTGGCGATATTAACCGCCTTGGCATTAGTTGCACCGCTAGCAATGTTAACAGTTGTTGCTCCCTCGCCTGCTCCAATTTCCACAATATTCGTACCAGAAGAAGAACCTAGAGTAATTGTTCCTGTCTGAGCTGTTCCCCCAATTATAACCGTTCCTGTGGTAGTGGCAGCACCTATATTATAAAGAGAAGTAGCTGCACCGTTAACGACAAAGTTACCAGTACCCACATTGATTGCGACTGCCGCCGCTCCACCTGTATTTCCGATTGTGGTTACAATACCGCTTCCGTTACCGATTGTAGTAGTGTTATTAGATGTTAAAGTAGTAAATGCACCGGCAGCAGGTGTTGTTCCTCCTGTAGCTGGAGGAGCTGCAAAAACAGCTGCTAAGTTGGAAGGAGTTACAAATAAAGCTAGAGCAGGTGTAGAGGCTGTTCCTGCTACTGCTTCTGGATCTGTTGCTAATTGTCCAATACCTGCAACTGTTGTTGTTGAAACTGGAGCACCTGCAATGGCTAGAGCATCTGCATAAGCTTTTGTAGCTACTGGCTCACTATTATCTGTTAGAATTACTGTTCCATATGTTGTTGTTGTAGCAGGCTCTACGCCACCTACATCCCAGTTACCAGCTCCGCTTGTAGAGTAAATAATACCCGGATTAACAGAACCGTCCATCCATCTTGTGCCTGGATTAGCAATATCATTAGTTGTTGGCGCTCTGAGAGCTGTTATAAATTGTGGATAAACAAAGGCGTCGACCCCAGTCGCAAAAGGCGTTCCTTGGGCTAGATTGGTATAAGCTTGAGTCATAAAAAATTATCTCCATGGATGTTTATAAGAATGATTTTTTACGGTGGCGAATCCCGTTACAGCCACAGAGTGCGACCCTGTTGTTTACGCTAAATTGAGATTACCAATTAAAGATTTTAGTTGCTATAAAAATAAAGTAATTTTTCGTATTTATAGAGAATGTGACATGTGTTATAATTTGGACATACAAAGAGAGGTAAATAATGGAAAATTTACATGAATATACAGCAATCATAACAATTATCGGGGTCTTTATTGCTAATGCTGCTTTAATACTTCCTTTATGGTTATGGAATAGATCAGAGTCTAGGGCTGATGTAAGGAATATTGATTCTAAAATAGAGTCAAATAGACAAGAAACAAATGCTATTTTACAAGCCATTCGTGACGATATCAAAGATTTCCATGGAAGATTGTGTGCTATAGAGGAAAGGAATAGAAAATGATAAAATATATACTATTATTATTGATTGTTATAACTTTGGAATTTTCTTATATAATGGATCTTAGAGAGCATTGTGAGTTTTTACACAAAAGATGTGAAGAATCTAATAATAGATATTGGGATCACATTATGAATATGAAAGTTTAATACAATAAGGAGGTAAAAAATGAAAAAAATAACTCACCAACAGGTTGTAGATTATATAGAAGAAAATTACGATGAATTTTTTGCTTTAGCTTTACAAAAAGAAATAAGCAACGTTCTTTTCCCAGATCAATCAAAAGAAGAAAAGGAAAAGTATAGAGAAGAAGTTCTTTACGTTGTATCAGATGCAATCCAGCATGGAGTAAAAAGTTACTTAGAAGAAAACAATGATTCAATAAATAGAATGTTATGCGAAGAGGTTTTAAGTAAATTTTCTAAAACAAAACTACAATTATCTTTTCACAGTAATACGAACTAAAAATTTAAAAAAGGAGCGAGGTTTCCTCCCTGAGATGAAGATCAGGGTATCCACCTCGTCAATAAGATGAATAATTTATATGAAACAGACTGCTGTGCATGGGTAGAGGTACAGACTGAACTTTTAAAGAAAGGTTACTTTGACAAGCTAGATATAGAAAACATAATAGAGGAGTTGATTTCTGTGGGTAATTCTGAGAGAAACAAACTGGTAAGTCACTTAGTGATTTTAATGCTACATATGCTAAAGATAAAGTATCAGCCTGTTATGCACACTAGGTCATGGGATTTGTCTATAAAAAATGCTAGAAAACAAGCCATGGATACAATACAAGATAATCCAAGTTTAAAATCCAGTTTACATGCATTAATTAAAAGGGCTTATTCTTATGCAAGGTTAGAAGCTGCAAAAGAAACAGGCCAAGAAGAAGAAACATTTCCTGAGGTATGCCCATGGACTGTAGAGGAAATTTTATCATGAAAATATTTTTACTTTGTCTTTTATTTATTTCTTCTTTTTGTTGGTATATGTACACAGAAAATTTACATTCTGTAAATAAATCATTTAGAGATAGCGCTGATTTTTGGAGAAGAGAATGTAAGAAATTAGAAAAAATTAACTCATCCTCTGGTATTGATAACCACCATTCTTTATCAAAGCTGCCATAGCAGCTCCATGAGAGGGAGTGGAACCTTTTTTCCAAGTGTGCCAGGCGTTCGAGCCAGACGTTTTCGGCCCGACGGCTCCTCTACTAAACACGTTGAATATAAAGTCAGGCACTCCCTCATAACGGTACACTGGCCCATTCTGTTGCGGGTATTTACCTTGGAACTTAACAAATAACCTTTGACTTTCTGGGTCATAACGAAATGCGTTTATATTACTCGAATCGTGAGGAGCTGGCTGTAATGGTGGTATATTACCGCCTGTTGGTGGCGCTCCTCCTCCACCTTCACCCTGTGTGGTTACTTGTTCCGATACTTGAGCTTGCTCTTGTTCTATGGCGTTTATATTGCCTTCTTCTGCTCTTAACTCTGTAATTCTTTTAGTAACGTGTTGAATTACTTGCATTAGTCCAGATTTTATCTCATCACTCAATGGTTGATTACGTATGGAAACCATCTTCATAATTTCCCTGAGAGCATTCTTAAGCTGTTCTATTTTATCATTCATATTATAAAGTTAACGCCTTTTGAAAAGCTGCAAATAACTCTTCATCCCCACCTTGTCCACCACCTTGTTGTGGTTGCTGCTGTTGTCCTTGATCTTGTGGTTGCTCTTTTAATGCCCCACCGTAAATGCTTTGTAATATGTTAGACCATGGCGTTTTGTGATCATTCTGTAACTTCTCTATTATCTGTGAAAACTTGGGGTTATTCTGTGCTAATGCACCCGCTTGTATTAGAGGCCTACCCTTACGCACTTCTTGATCAATAAATTGGTGAAGTTCAGGGGAATATTGTTCTATGATATTCCGGTTTTCTTTTGGTTGTTCTTTTTTTATTCTATTATATTTTGCTTTAGGTTGTTTTTGCTCTGTTTCCCCTTTAATACCATTCTCTATTTTATCCTTTAAAAAACCTCTAACTTCCTCTTCATCGTACCCTTCATCCGTTGCTTGTTTAAAGAATTTACCCCATCTAGGATCAACTTTATTTAATCCAGACAAAGCTAATTTCATGGGAACATAATTATTTAAGAAAGGCATCACTCTAGAAACAGCCATAGAGGCTGCCCCACTTAATGTTTTCATAGGCCTTTCTTGAGCTTGTGTTATTGCATTAGATGCTTTTTGGTATGGTTGCATGTTATTTTCCCCATATATTTAATATAATATCATTCAAACGAGAGTAAGGAGCATCGGTTTTATCAAGTTGCTCTTGTTGATCGGGTGTTAGTTTGTTTTTTATTTTTTTAAATCTATCTAACACCATTTCCATATCATAATTTTTTTGTTCTAATTCGTGCATAATAGCTAATGGGCTTGATTTTGAAGTCATTAATGGTATGATTTCATTCATTGCTCTTCGAGTTTCTAATTTTCTTTTTTCACCTGAGAATGAATTTGATGGTAAATTTCCAAGCATAGGGACAGCATTATTTGGTAATGATTTTAATTTTTGAACTACACTATTTAACTTAGGCTCCCTATCAAGTGGTTCAGCAAAAGAGTACGATTTTCCCCAGCTTAAACCCTTATCACCTACAAGTAACTGTGCAAAATTTTTTGTTGTATCTTCTGCTTCAAATTGTGGCTGTAACGCTTTTATATTATCGATAACTTTTCTTGTGCCTTGAGGTGTATAGAAAGGAAGCCCCCAGTTAGGAATAGCGTTAAGATTGGAATATCTTTCATTAGCTTTTTTTATTTTTTTACTCATGTCAGCTATAATTGATTGTTCACTTTCTCCACCATTTTTAAATCTATCAATTGCTTCATCTTCTAATGTCTGTCTAAAGTCTTCTGGGAAGTTTGCATTGTTTTGTGTTAGTTTATCTTTTAAAAAACCTTTTATAGTTTTTTCTTCCTCTCTTTGAGTACCTAATACATTATGGACAGCTGCTGCTTGTTGTGATTTAAGTTGTTGTTCTTCTTTATATTCATTAATTGCATTAGTTATATCATGTCCATACTCTGCTTCATGTCCTTTATATCTTTTTGCACCTTCTCTTTTTATCTCATTAATATCTGCTGTGGGGATAAATCCCTTTAGATTTCTTTGTATCAATTCTGGATCTACAACGCTTGGATTTTTACTTTTTTCAGGAGAGTTTTTTTGTTGATTCTCTGCTCCTTGAATAACTGATTTGTTGTACTCTTCTTTTTTTTGTTGTTCTGCATTTTGCGCTTGCTGTTCTGATTCATATCTTTTTCCAATCGCATTATTTTGCATTTCCCTCTCAGATAATCTACCCAACGTTTGAACAAGTTGAGGGTTTTCAGCTATGGCATAATTACTATTTATACGTAAGTTTCTTTGCATCGGCGTCATCTGGCTCATATCTTCTTCACTAAGCTTCTTTAAGCCTGCTGATTGTACCCCCCTATCAATCTCTTTATCTAAACCTTCAGTTAATCCTTTACCTAAAGCAGAACCAAGTCTACCAAAAATATTTGCATTCTTTATTTTCTGTGCCATTATCCACCCCACATATTAGTTAACCAATTACCTGTCGCTTTTCCAACACCTTTTTTAAGTCCTGTTCCAACTGCTTCTATAGCTGATGGAATTAAACCAGGTGATCCAGCTTGAGTTTCCATATTCTGACTAAAATTACCGAGTCCTGCCTGTCCTATACCCTGTAACCCTTGAGCGCCTTGCTGTCTTAATTGCGCACGCAATGCACCTAATCTTTCTGATAGGTCAGTTGCTCCTTGCATTTGAGCATTTCTAAAACCAGAACTTGATAAACCACCAGCACCCATACCAGCAAATTGTTCCGACAATCCAGGTACAATATCTTCGTTATATTGTCTAATCATTGGATTAGAGAAAGCTTGATAGTCTGCGCTATTATCGCTTAATAAATTACGGTAATAGTCTGCTGTATCTCCAAAAGCTCCTCCAGCGCCTTTACCTTTACCAGATCCAATTAACTGATTATAGATATCCTCTTGCTCTGGTCTAAGAGTAGAGACATTATCTCTTTTGGCATTTGTACCAGTTAGAAAATTACCTATTGATTTAAAAAAATTAGCCATCTTAAAGCTCCTCTATGTATTCTATAACCGCATATGCTCTGGTATAAGCTGCTGCTACAGTAATGATTATATTTGTGGCATCATAGCTTATCGTGTCTGCTCCATTAGGTATCGGCTCACCCGTAAAGGCTACTGCATCAGTTGCTGCACCAAACAATTGTATTAACGTAAAATTCGCATTAACTGTTAGACCATGTGCCTGTGTATTGACCCCAGCTACAAGACCCGGAAACACTATTACCTTACGCAATATAGAGCGAAACTGTTGAGATGTACCACCTGTATTTTTACCCGGGATAAATGCTTTACCGCTTAATAACTCCTCATCTAAAAACCATCCAATTTCTCTTATATTTACAGCGTTAGTTATTTTCCTTAGTTGTTCCACAATAAAGGGTCTAGCATCCTCCCATTTCTCTGGTACTGCGTCATATACTGGTACGTAACTTTCAAAATCTTGACTGCTATTCATTTATACCCCTATTGCAACCCAATAAAATGGAGTTCCACCTTTATAATCAAATTTTGATTTTGTTATTGCGTCAACAGATGTTTGGTTAGAAGCTGCACCAGAAGTAATAATCTGAGTAAATACAGCAAAACAGCTTGTTTGAAAGGCTATATTTGATGTAGCAAATGTAACAGTTCCCCCACCTCCTGGAGTTAAAATAACGCCCCACTGACACAATATGCCTGAAAAATAACCAAAACCATTTGTGGATGCTTTGTTACCTGTTATTTGTTCACCATCACCAACGGTATTGGGTGATTTATAATAAAGCTGATGATCTCCACCAGACGGAGCATAACCGGGAAATGAATATATAGTTCCTGAAGTTGTGTCATCTGCTGGTTGATCCAATTGGTTTAATAGACTAACAATTGTGTGCTTACCGTTATTTGTAGGCTCAGAAAATAAAACATGGTTAACACCAAAAGATGTGTCTAGCTGCTGAAAGTTATTTTGTAGATTTTGGTAGTCTACATTTAAAGGAACCGAGCCAGTAGGCACCGCTGGATTATACGACATTCTTATCTCCTATATACTTGTCATCCTACCGGCTTTTCTAAGCCATAGGGTCTGGGCATCTATTTGAACGCCCTTTGTTTGTTGTAAATTTGACATTTGTAAATTTGAAAATGTGTATTCAAGAGTAAGAAAGTTTGCTCTTGTAGCACAATAAACACGCTGCCAAAATTTACTTCCGTCTATTTGGCTTAAACCAGGTTTTGAAGTGGGAATTACAGAGTTAAAGAATGTGTCGGGTGTCTTAGTAAATGGGTTATTATTTATTGTATTTTCAGGGTATTTATTAGATACAGTGCTATCGTCATAATCTAGGTATACATTAAGTGATATTTCTCCGTTGGATGCTGCTAGCAAGATATCTAAGTAACCCATCTGAATGTTTTGTCCATCATCAATAAAGTTAAATTTCTTACTCTTTATGTAGAAATTTTCTCTTATTTTTATTAGTCCGCCACCTGTATATGTACCAGAAGGGGTAGCTATTACTTCAGTTTGAAAAGCATCTTCTGTAGAATCATATTCATATATTTCAAAAGTATTAGCTCCTGTAACCACTATTCCAAATACTGAATCATTTAAGCTTGAGAATGGTGAAGTTAGCGGTATAGATGTTATTTCTATTACAAAATTTGTCTTCATATTGTGGTTAGGAGAAGTGACTGTGACAGTAGACCCTTGAGTTAAATTAGAGATAAATAAGCTAACATCGTTAACTGATAATTGATCTAATATCTCTATAAACCCCTGCTGATTACCTCCAACAATAAATGGATCTGCTTTATCATCACTAGTCCACGAAAACAAACATTCTATCCACGGAATTGGGGTGTTTAGCCATGTTCTATTTGATTGAGCTTGATATGTACCAAGAGCTGTAAGTGAATCGTTAAATGTAGCCCATGAATCATTCTCATAGTTATATAAAAGCCTTATGTTAGGAAATATCCAAGAACCAGAATTTACTTCACCGTCATAGAAAGAAGTTAATGGAGTTGTCCAAAAGGCTAATCTGTTAATAAAATCTCTAACACCTTGCACACGCAATGGGCCATCATTTAATGAATTAAATTTGTAAACAAAATCAGGGATCTTTATATCAATCCTTTCAGATGTGTAACTATTGCATTCAACAAGCCCCTTATCACCTACACCCACTAAAGAAGTATCAAACTGGACAGAGGAAAAAGTACCTTCTGTACCCAATTCACTGTTAACTCTTTCAATTTGAAAAGGAGCAATAGAACGACCAGTATAACGTAACTGCCAAGTGCTACGCTCGCAGTAAATAACAAGGTTATCACGTACAAAACCAATAGAAACAATATCTTCGCTAGTTGGAATATCAAGAAAACCCCCTTGTCCCCTTACATCATCTCTCCATGAACCTGCCGTTGAATTTGTTCCATCGTAATGAATAAATGGGTTACCAATAGTAGACCATCTGATTCTATTTGAATATTGAAGTGATCCTGTTGCATTTGCTCCTTCCCAAGTATTAAATACAACCATTCTTCCACGAAATGGAAGCATACATAACCAATTAGTTAGAAATTCTGTAGCATTTATTTGAGACCACGGTGAGTTAACTGTTGGTGTTGTATCATGATAAAAATCAACCCAAGACACACCGTCTGTAATCCTTGGCGGATCTGCTAATGAGCCAAAAGCCCCAGTATTATTTGTTACCCAAAAAAGCTTTCTGTTTGTTGTAGTAAATTCTGTTTTATAAGCAGGGGGAGCGGATGTTGTGGATATAATTTTAGAGCTTACCCAGTAATTAGTAGACCAGAAAAAATCTACTCCAGAAACGCTAGCAGCGCGTGCATTCCATGTAGTGCCAGGTATAAACTCTTCAAATTTATCGGTTACCGAATTAAATATATAAGCATAGTTTTGATCAAAAAATAGTGTCTGGTCATTAATGTCAGGAGAAAGCTCTCTTATGCGGATACCCATAACAGGAAGACCAGGATAATATTGAATATCTTTTAGAGGCTGTGATCCTGTAATAGTTAAAACGCCTGTTGTTCTGTCTAATACACCAAATGGCCCCAAGCCTGCTATATTCGTCAAAAGATTAACGGGGCTAGCTCCACCTGGATCTTGAAAGATATCGCTACCAATAACAAAATAAGCTATTCCTGGTTGAATTGGTAATGGTGTTATGTTGATAACTGCATTACCACCCGCATCAGTCGTTCCTATAGTTTTCTGTAATCTACCAAGTAACTCAAAACCTTTTTTTCTTAAAATACGCTCACGCCACACATAAGCATTCTGTAAAACAGGATAGGCGTCATTAGGTAGCAGGAAGTTTTCACGCTCCTGAATCAAACCTTCGTGATAACCTGTGATCTTGAGTGGCTGATATCCTGTTGCCATTAAAACCCTGCTCCTATTCCTAATGCTCCACCAACTCCGTATCCTGTTTGAGTGGTGTTAAATAGAGTAGTGTTTGGCATGCCAATCTCCTCAATAGATTGCCTCTCTAGCACAAGAGCTTCCTGTCGCATAAAGCCTTCGTTTAAATTCTGCACCCCCTCCATGTCTTGCCTTTCACGCAATATTTCCATGGCTGCTCCATAGGAAATATAATTACTCCACATATTAAGTATTGGGCTTTCATTTTGATCCATAAATTGAGAAGGCGTTTGGAATGCCTCTATTTCCACTAAATACACGTTATCGGGAACTGGCCTTATAGTTATCTCGTTATTCCAAAATAGGGCATTGTATGGCCTTCCTACGTTATACGTTGCAGCCCACACGTTAATCATAGTTCCATCTGCTGGAGCTACAGGAAAATTAACGGTGATAGAAGTGGTCACATAATTAACGGTTCCGCAATATTGGTTAGTTAATGGTGAAGGCGGATAAGCTGTATAATTAGGGGGTGTTGGATTTGAATTGGCATTGTTTTGTCCGCCGAGAGGTGACAGCTGAGGGATGGCTGGTTTTTGAGTATTTGTGTTATCTAGATATACATTATTTCCCACGGTGTTTTGTTGTACGAATAACAATCTACCCGTAGTCGTATTGCTTCCTATACCATAACCATTAACAATAGCTCCGCCATCATCAATAATACGAATAGGATTACCATTAACGTCAACACCTCCGATGACAAGCTGGGTGCTAAGTATACCAAAATTAGGCTGTGGGAAAGGATTTTGGTTATTACCAAATAAAGTAAAAGTGAACGAAGTTGTGACACCATCTCCCCCCACAGGCTGAAATTGTGTTGGATAACGTGGGTATAAGTTAAATAATTGATCCCTATTCTTAAAAAAGTTACCCTGTATGCCTTCAAAGTAAACAGGGGCACGGAACCCTTGATAACCATTAACATCTACAGGGTATCTATCAACATTAGGGATAGTTAAAAACTTGTACACAGACCGTTGTTGGTCTATTTTAATAGCGTATGGAAAATCCTGCGAATAAAATCGGTTGACCGCGTCAGCGATGTCCGCACTTGATAGAGCAGATTCACTAGCGGACGCAGTTAAGCGTCTCACTTTCTTCTCTATAAATGTGTAAGTCGATGTAGCTTGAGGGACAGCAACCATTTTATACCTCTAGTTAAAAACCAACAGCAACAAATTTATGAAGATATTCCCCATCCTCATCTCTATCAAGTGGCTCTCCCTTTTGATCTAAGGCAGTATCACCACTAACAAGCCCACTTCTCTTCTTCATAATTTTACTTTTATCATTCACTTCGTTTACCAATCCGAGAGGTACTTCATAAACTTTGCCCGGAATGAAATGCCAAATTTGAATAGGGTCACCAGCATATTTACAATAGGGTTTAGTAAGTCTTTCATGTCTCCCTCTTGAATTTAAGTACTCTGCTTTAACAATGCGTGAATCTTCTTTTTTTTCTGCTTCTAATTTCTTTTTATGCGCTGGTGTCATGCTTTTAAAATCATCAAAGGGAACGCTATTTGTAAGAGTGTTAATAAGGCCGTGCATCTCGCCTGATGCTGTTGCTAATGTTAATTGCATATTTAATCTCCTAGTTATTAATGTTGTTTAGGCTCTGAAAAGGAACTTGCCGTGATGTATTGTTAAATTCCAAATTTCTAGATCCAGCAGGTGATAAGCTTGCTGGTGTTACACTTGTAGCTGAGCCATCTACAAATGCGTCGAAATAATTAGAATCAATGTCTAATTGCATAGTTGTTGAATCTACAGCCAGTATCTGTCCTACCAATCCATTAGCTTGATACATGCCCCATGTTCTAGGAACTGTTAACCGTACTAGCTGGTTTACTTTATAGGTATTTGAGCCAGTGGAGGGAACGGTAAACGTAACTATCATGGGATAGGAGCGCGTTATACCCGTAATAAGTAACATGCTCGGTATCTGTATTGTGCCTTTAAGGTATTGGTTAGGCATAATTACTATTTTAATCTAATAATTTTAGGTAGATTTTTATGTCCTTTTTCAGGTTTACCCTTATTTCTAGACATTTGCTTCATCGACTGTTCCCCTTGTTTTAGCTTTTTCAAATCTTTTTTTGTGGGTTTATCCATCACATAACCATGAACTCTTATTGTTCCAGGTTCTAACTTCTTTTTTTCTTTTTTCATATTTATCCTTTAAAAGAGACCATATTCCCAGTGTCGGCAATATGGTCTACAAGTTACTTACGATCAGTTCTCTAGCTTATATGCTAACCAATTTATAATATCGCTAGCCGCGCCTGCCGGAGCTTGGGCACCACCCCCGAGATACATATATGGAGTGAATTCACCGCTTCTAAAACTTTGGTATTGAAAGTTATACCCAGTTTGAACACCTGTAACAGGGTCATATTGAGTAGAAGCACCAGCTGGAGCCAATGTAGCAAATAAAGCAGCTGTTGGAGATGCTGTAGATGCTGGGAAAGCAAAAGTATTGAATGCTGAAGAATTAATATCTACAGTCATTGTATAATTTGCTGCTGACATAGCTACAATTGTTCCTGTTAGCTGATCCATTTGGTACATTCCAAAAGAATAAGGAACACTAAAATGAATCTTCATACCCACAACATAATATTGAGTTGGATCAACTGATGTTCTAACAACTGCCTGAGTTGCTTTTGTAATCTCAGTGATATACAAGAACTGTGGATCTACAGCTGCGTATTTTGAAATACGTCTTGTGTAACCAGCAGTTGCCGCAGCTGCAAACCCTGCCGCACGTAGACCGATTAGAGTGTAATCGTTAGCGTTAACAGTAGATATTTGAAAGCTCATACCAGCAATTTGTAACATGCCAGTTGTGCTATACAATTGGAGAATGTCTCCAGCTGAATAACCGTGACCTGTTTGAGATACAACCGCTGGGCTAGCTGCTGTAATAGCTGTAATAGCTGCTGCATTCTGAGCCTCTACAACGGGAGCAACGTTTACATAAGTAAAGCCACCGCTTGAATAGGTGCTTGTTAAATCAGAAGTTGTTTTAACTGTTTTAATACCACCGCCAGCAGCAGATGCTCCTGCTCCAAACTTGGAACCAAACCACTTACTTTTGGTAACTGTGTTTGGGTTGGTAGCCGCTATCTGTGTCATATTATACACTTCCATGTAATCCGCAGAAGATGGAATAGGTATCTTAATACCTGCACCTGTAGAGGTGAAGGAATCGCCTGTAATAATAGTAAAAGCCATATACTAGCCTCCCTTATGAAGGTAGATAAGTGGTCACGTTAAGACCGCTAATCCAGTTCTGATTAGTAATCGCGCGAGCGATAGCGAATTTCGCATACAATTGGCTGTTTTGAGCCACAGAAGATACAACCCACGGTGGACGGTAACCAATGACAGCTGTGTAATTGTTTTGTTCAATTTTGGCAGCTGCTTCTAGTCCGTACATTGGTATTGTATAAACTGTATTACCTCTCATAGAGATACCAGGAATTTTTGCTCCTTTAGAGGAAACAAAGAAACGGAATCGGCTAATAGAGCAATACTCTTCTGGACGCAATCCTTCTTGTGTTGGGTAAGCAGATTTAAGCAATACACCTTGTACTTTCTGTAAGTCAGAAGATAAGTTAGTGTTTGCTAACGCAATGAATGCATCTCTAACACCAGCTGTACCGATTTCACGTGTAGCTTCTAGATTAGTTAGCATTGAACGAGCGTCGTTACCAAGTAGAATGTTTTCTACGTTGTTAACGTCGTTAAGAGATAGGTTAGATGGCTGATCACCATTCAAACCGCCTGTTGCGTTGATATAGGAAACACTAGAAGCAAACAAGTCTCTCATCAAGAGATCTTCTTTCTCACGTAACCACTGTCCTAGCAATGCTGTGAACTTGGTTAGAGTCTTGCTATTCTCATACAATATTACCTGTTCATTGGTCACGATAGACTTGGCGTATATCTCCATAGTCGCATCGATATCTGTACGAACTGGCACTTCAGAAGCAGGGTCAATACCTGAGCCATCAAGCTGTCCACCATCTGTTGATAGACGCTCAAAACGGCTCATACGTGTTGTTTTACCGACATAACTTTCGGCATGGTGAAGATCAACTCCAATGGAGTGGATCAAGTTGAACATAGGTGTTGACAATAGGTCTTCTGCTGCCTGTAAAGGAAGCTCAGGAGACATATTGTTGATATTGGTAATACCAGTAGCCATTATAGCCTCGCGTGGTAAGGTGTTTCCTTGAGTGACGAACTCAAAAAATCAGTCTTACGCGGGCGAGGCGTATGTACAGCCATGAGACTAGCGGATGTCTCTAGATATACACGCTATATGTAATGTATCAAGTTAATTATTTATTATCAATTTCTTCTGGGATAAATCTGTCTAAAAAAGAAGCAATAACACCCAAATAATACATTGCGCGTTTTATATCATCATCTTCCCCTATGTATCTAGCTATATCTGTTACCCTAGTTCTAACATATTCAATATCTTTTATTTTCATCAACTTAACCCCTTGAGGCTTTTTTGCATTCGGCTCCAATTCTCTGCCCTTCTCTCTGCTGTTAACCTTGCACTACTTACACTTTCACCGCTTGGTGTCATGGTAGAGCCAGACATAGACTTTGGTTTATTTTGATTAATTTCAGCCCTTTGAGCTTCTTTTTTTGCTGTTGTTGAGTTTGGAACAAATTTCTTAATAGCGTGATAAACATCTGACCATGTATCGAATCCCTCACCTAACCTTTTTAATGGCCTTACTATCTCTGGGTAATGGTATTCAAGATAATCAAAGTTTTCATCTGTTACTATCTTTTCAAAATCGGGGTATGTTTGGTTTAACCGTTGGGGATATTCCCTTTGTTCCTTTTCTCTTCTTTCTTTTTCAATAGCTGCTTCACGTGCTGCTAATGCAGCATTCACTTTCTTCTCTATTCGTTGCTCTTCTGTCTCTTCATACTGAAATGCACTATTATCTACTAAATTAGTAGATCCTCCTAGGTAATTATTGGGCTGCTTACTAAACGCCGCTTCCATTGCAGCTCTTAAAGCGGCTGCCTCAGCTTCTTTCTCTTCTGCTCTTTTTTCAGCTAATCTCTTTTCCTCTCTGGTTTTTTTCATTTGCTCACGGTAAGCTTTCCAGTTTGGGTTTTCTGGTTGCGCTTCTTCTTGTTGAATCAAACTTGCATCAACTTTTTGTTGATCCGTATTTGTGTCAACTTTTTCTTGAATTACTTCAATTTGTGGTATATTTTCAGGTGTATTATTCACGGAGACCCCTTTATGGTTGATAATTTAGACGAAATGAAATTGGAACATGATTTAAAAATGCAACAAGTGAAAGAAGAGGTGTTAAGAAAGTTAACAGAATATAGAAAAACAATGTCATATTTATATGCGGACGCTCCCATTACTGTGCTTTGTCTTCCTCCTGTTATACAAAAATCACTACTCGACCATGGCTGCTTGCGTGTCTACGACCTCTTTGATCTCGATTTTACTAAAGTCAAAGGACTCGGCGATTCTCGTATCAGGCAACTTACATCCTGCCTTGATCAGTTCCTCTCTATGCTTTGATATGTATTCTCTCTCGGATAGCATGTCTATGTTTTGATCGTGTCTTATGTAATCCCAGAATGTGCCGTTATGAAATGCGATACTCCACGCTTGCATAGTCTCATATTCTTTGGGGACTACAGGCTTCTCACATAGCTCAGCCATTGTGAATGCGTTAGGCAACACCCATAAGCGCTTAGTTATCTTGTCTAGTGGCTTGTTATAAAGGAACACAGCTTGATTTGGTCGTGGGGATGGTAAGTATGGCCAAGCGTAATACTTTATACGCTTTAATCCATGAATGAGGTTGTCTGTAGCGATTATACGAACAATACAAAACTCATCTTCCATGATGATATTCTTGTGTTTCTCTATGCAGTCACGTAATTGCTTATCTATGTCATGGCACATAGCTTCACCCACTTCACGTGCTAAATACTTTGTGTTGTCTTGCCTAGCTTTCTTAGCTAATACGCTAGCTGCAATGGGATGTTTAGTTATCAACTTTATCTCTCCTTACCCTATTTGTATATTTAAATTTCTCCAAAGTAATTTAATTCCTACCATTCCAGATTTGTTTATATTATCCACTGATTTATCTAGATTTTTACTATCTTCAGAACCATAAAAAACTTTTTTTACTGTTTGCGGTTCGTCTTTTTTCATTATCTCGATAATGGTATTCCATTTCGGGAGAGTTTCACTACTAAACTGTATCCATTCATTCATTCTGACTCATATTTCCTTTTTTCAATGATCACACTCTTTTTCATAACATTTTTGTATTAATAATGAGTCTAATTCTTTTTTAACTCTATAAATCCCATCCATACACTTAAATTCTATAAGATCATCAAAAATACCTACTTCAATTATTTCAGAAGGTAACTCAAAACAACCAAAGCTACTATTGAACCTTTTACCCATAGTTAATATTTTCTCACTCAATGGTCACACTCGTTAGTTTTAACATGTGTACATGGTCTTTTACGTGGCCCCATTGGGTTAAATGCGTCACGTGGATTAGGAGCGCCATCTGGTGTTAGATTCATGTTAATCTCCCACTGCTCATTAGGTACAGCTCTACCGCTACCGTGTTTGATAACGTCTGCTGTCCTGTTCTTTAGGTAATCAGGTGCATGGTGTACTTTTTTCATATATATCCTAAATTAAAGGGTTAGACCATCCGCCTGACTTTCGTCATTTACGTCAATTCGCAACCTAACCCGTATTTTTAATGTTTTGCTTTATGTGAACTAACATATTTATTTAGTTTAGTCACACCTTCTTTAAGATGCTCTGGATTGCTCATCTCTCCGGATGTGTATTTAACATCTGACATACCTGGTTCACCTGGTTTATGCTCCCAGTGTCCTTCGTTAAACTGTGGCATTGCTGCCTTTGTTGCATGTGCTTCTTTACTGTGTGCCATACTTTACTCCTTAGCCTATTTGGCTTTATTTAATAAAATTAATCGTCAAAATGATGCTCAAATCTAATTCCTGTCATTCCTTTTTTACGAGATTTAGGCAATTTTTTATGAAGTTCTCTCGCTTTTTTATCTACACTTTTTTTAGCTTCTTCATTTTTAATAGAACCCTTCTCTACTCCAATTCTATTTTTAATAACTTCTTTTTTTAAATGTCCAGACAAACGATTGGATCTTTTAGCGGATGCTTTAGGATCAACTCTATGCCCCTTAGATGTAGCTTCACTTATTGCTTTATCTTTTCCTATTTCTTTAGCTCTTTTTCTAACTGGTTTTGCTGTTGATGCCATAAAAAATCCTTTTCTTTAATTGTCTAATGTAACATTAGTTACAATTATGACATATGTTAACTTATTAAACAATAATCATCCTGCCATTGCAGGTATTTTATTTAACATTTCTTCTTCCCTATCCATCTTATTAGCCTGCTTAATAGCTTGAGCGTGCTCAAAAGATGAACGGAACTGATTGAATTGCAAGTCCTCTAACTCAACCATCATTTTGACAAGATCAAGATCAGATTTCATGTTCTTGTGCTCTGCTCCAGCTTGCAGATCGTCTGCTTTTGCTTGTGTTTCCTGTATCTTAGCCATATTCAACTTGGATTTAGCAAACAGATCCATAATCTTCGCGTTATCTATTTTTTCTTGTTGCTGAGCTTGCTGTTGCGCTTGTTGCTGCTGTCCTTGCATCTGTTCTTCCATATCTGCAATAACTTGTCGTTTATTGGTAATGAAAGCAGCCCTGATAATTGACTTATCAGAAATCTGGATTCCGAGTTCTTTAAAGTGTAGGAGTTGCTGAAGTTCTGTTTGACGTTGCGTAGTGGAATAGTTACCTTCCTCCACTGCAACAGCATATTTTTGTGAGTGAGAAGTAAAGAAACGTGGATCTGCATCATGACCCAATATGTTTTTAATCTTACCCTTACTGAAGTTTTTACGAATGGCTTGAAGCCTGATTTTTCCATATAATCTTTGGGAATAATCAAGTTTGTCAAATATGGTCTGTAAGGTGGTGAGACCAGCTCCCTGCCGTAGCATAGATAATATCCCAGATTTATCATCTGTCGCTGATCCCAAAAGCTCTTCATTAACACCTGATATTTTAGTAATATCTTCTGCTAAACTGTTTGATAATTCAAGTAAAGATTGAGGAATAGATACTGGCTCTATCCTTTGTATCTCGTTGGGTAAGTGGCCTGCCTTTAATGGAATTAAGAAGCCATCCCCACCACTTGTCTGTCTAAATGCTTTAGTATCTGTTACCACATCAACAGGATATATCCAACCAGCGTTTAAAGATGACTGAAGTAACTGAAGCTCAATGACTTTTCTTAAATTGTATAAAAATTGAGAATCAATTAGCCCAGCCACTATGCCCTGTTTACGCCAAGCATATGACACAACATCTTGGTCTACATATGTTTGACAAGGCACAAAAGGGTATGCGTCTATCCCAAGTAAATTTTTACCATGATATACAATATGATCACCTAGCTTAATCACAAGCTTAGTTGTGGGTATTTGTACATTCTGTACTTTAAGCCAAGGTTGCTGTCTCATGACTTGATCTAGCATGTCATCGTCTTCTGTCTCATCCTCATTCCATTCAGTCGTTTCACCCGTCATTGGGTCTAGGATGATTTTACCGGGTCTTGAGGTGGCGTAATAGAATTCGTCATAGGAAAACAGTTTGTTTGTAGCTACGTTTTGTAACTCAGCTTGCATGGGAAAGCGACCATCTTTCATGCCACCTGAACGCATCTTATCTATTTCTTTGGCATACCCTGGGATAAGCGTCTTAGCCATTTCTTTAGACACCCAACGTCTACGCCATATCCCGTTACAGTCAGATAAATCTTGCTTGCGTGTGTAGGAATCAATTAGATAATTATTATAACTTACAGCGTCAGTAAATAAGTCACCTGAGATAGGATCGAAAGTATAATCAGGGTATATATGTAATAGCGTCTCTCCTGTGTCAACTGCACCCTCAAATGCTTGGGATAGATATTCCTGGAAGCCGTCTCTATCATCGCACCAACGCATCACTTTGTTATAGTCATCGGCTACTTGGTCATCCTGCTCCCCTACAGGAATAGTGATAGTGGATTTCCGGTTTTTACGCTGAAACCCACATATCATATTAACGTGACGGCAAATCAAGTTAAAGAAGAACTTTTGTGCATTTTGGTAATTACTACCATAGAATTGGGACTGTAGTTGCTGATCGCCTACTTTGAAACGCTTTGCTATAGCTCCCCGTAACCAGTAGGTAGAGTTAATTGGATAATTCGTTAAATAGAAATTATCCATCATTTGTTTCAGGTTCTTGTTATCTCTGTCTGATGGGTCGACAAAGCCACTCATGGAAGTGTTGTAATTTCCGGATTCATATGAGCCCATTAAAATGCCTGTGTGTAGTAAATATTTTTATATCACATATAACATTTATTTGAGTACTTAAGAATAAGATTTGATGGTAAAATACAGCCAAAATAGGAGATAAGCATGGAAAATTTAAATGAGTTCACCTCGATCATCACAATTTTAGGCGTTTTCATTGCTAATGGCACATTAATAATACCTTTATGGTTATGGAATAGATCAGAATCACGTGCGGATAACAGAGAAATTATTGCTCTCATAAATGCAATTCAAACAGAAATGAAAGATTTTCATGGTAGACTGTGTTCTATAGAAGAAAGAAATAAAAAACAATAATTTAAAACCCATGTATTAATCAAATAACCCTTCTTCAATATGCTTGAACTCTTCTTTGTGAAACTTCCATAAATGCTTAAGGTGTTCTATAAGTTCTTCACCTGATCCGACATCAAATAAATTACCCACTTCCCCATTCTCCGGTAAGTACCATTTCACAATAGTTAATCCATCTATGTCTTTAACATCTATAGCTAACCTGCCACATTTTGGACATTCCCACACATTACGGTCTTTATATTCATAACAACCCCTTAAGTCTCCTTCCATAGTATTTGGACAAACGGTATTGGATAATCTATTTCCGCAATTACACCTTAATGATGCCATCAAAACCCCTGTATCTGACTGTTAAATTGTACATTATAACCATATTCTTCTAAAAATTCTTTAGCCCATTTTATTTTATCTTCCACCCTTTGTCCCGCTGGCTGTCCTTTATGCCATAATTCAAGGTTTTCTATTCTGTTGTCGTCTTTTATACCATTTTTATGGTGTACATTTTCACCTTTTCTTAATGGACGACCCAAATGTTCGGACATAATATAAGTGTGTTCTAGTATTTTATTTCCTCTATGACAATTTGGATGATTTGGTCTTGATATAACCTTATATCCTTGATTGGTTAAGTGTCCTTCTTGCCCAGTTTTTGATTTTATTTTTAAACGACATTCTTTACTACACGTTAAATTTAACATATATCTATCGAACACAAATAATTTATTGCAAGCTATACACAAACCCTCCATTCCATCTTTTTTACTATTTCTTCTCCGTTTAGCTTTACAAGCATTTGAACAGTACAATCTTTTTGAAAGTGACTGATATTCGAATTCCTTATCACAAGTTTTGCATTTTTCTTTTATAATTGGTCTTCTTGAAACGTACTCAATAGCTAATTCTTTTCTTCTTAATCTTCCTTGATCGCTTCTCCAATATTCAGAAGCTTTTATCCTAGCTGACCTCATATTTTCAGATTGAATCTTTCTTAGTTTTTCCTTTTCCATAAATCCTCCATGATAATAGTTACTATTATACCATATCGGATATACCATATCAATCAAAAAACATTAATGTCTTGATTAAACTGAGAATACATATCATTATTTTGGAACACATGTCTTCTTAGTTGATCATAAGACATATAGTCGTCTGGATTACTAAACTCTCCACTCTTCATAAATGGCGTTAGGCTATATCTTAATGCGTCATTTGCATGGTCTAAATGCTTAATAGGTTTATCCTCACCTCTCTCACTTGCCTTTGGACACCACGCATAGCTCTGTAATTGCTCTATCAAATTCTTACAAGCCGCTTGAACCACTATATTTTTACCAGCTATAAACTTATTGCATGTCTTTATCCCTAGCAACACATCATTATTAGCATCTATTACAGGTAAATCAGCTTGTCTGAGTGCTATTTTAAAGCTTGCTGCTGCTGGGTCAACATAAATGGCTTGCACATTCTTGTATCCCACAAATTCTTTAATATCTTTCACAAGCTCTGCATCTGTTTTAGGTCTACCTGTGATGGCTGAATCGTAATAATATTCTGACTCTACCCTAAATTGTGGCCATGAATGAGGAGAAACAGCTCCAAGAACTGCTGCCGTGGCGTTAGTTGTTCCATAATCTATACCAACCAAATAATAATTTGGATTAGATTGTGGGTGAGTGTAAATATTATCATTATCAAAATCTGGGTATATAGCTCCTGTGGCTTGACACCAAAGTCCTTGGATAAACCTTTTATGCCAAACACCTGTAAAAGAAGACTTAATTGCGTTTTTGTAAGCTTCATCTAATACAGGGTTATCATCTAAATGGAAATTCCAAAATACTAAATCATGTATGTCTTGTCTATCTAAATATTGCTTCTTGAGCCAGTGTGCAGGCGAAGTTGGATTACAGGTAGCCAATAATTTAGCGCCCGGTACGCTTAAACGTGTTTCTAACATCTTAAAGAACGGCTCTGGTATACATGTGCATTCATCAATATAAGCCAAAGCGAGCGTGCTTCCTTGAATAGTAGTTACAGCTGAAACGTCAGGCGCACCAACGAAATACACATCACGACCATAAAGTTGTGTCTTATTACACATTGGTGAAGGACAAGGAAAACCAAGACGTTTATATAAGTGAGTGAGTACGTTTCTGTGAATAGTTGAACGGTTAACGCCAATAATCATGGCATCACCGGGAGGCCCATTCTTTAAATCAAATATAAATCTCTCAATACTAGAGAAAGTCTTCCCTGACCTTACAGCCCCCACCCAAATATTGAATCTATGTGTAGCTTCACAGAATGATTTATCCTGTTTAGGACTCGTTGGCACTATTCAAAACCGCTTTTTTTAATTCTTGATTCTCATGCTTCAACATCATATTTTCATGTTGTAAATTAATTGTGTCTTGTAGAGGTGCTGTTAGGGCAGCTATTTCAGGCTCTTTCATTCCAAGCCGACATCTAGCTAAAAATATTAAAGCTGTAATGTTACCTGGAGCGCTATTGTTCATGGCTTTTGCATGTAACATAGCTTTAATATCACCCTTTCCGCCCTCTGCAATATCTACATGATAATCTTGGAAACTTTCACCGTATTGTTTTTTAAATCTATAATAGAATGTATCGCTCTGAATTCGCAACTTAGCAGCTATTTCTACACCCCTGCAACCAGCTTCAATTAATTTATGTACGTATTCCCAGTTTATTTCTTTTTCAGGTCTTGCCATGTGTCTGTATGTTTTTTAAAATAATATATACACTGACGCGTGTAAAAATTCAATATATTATGTTAATATGACAAAAAAGAGGGGGCTTGTATGTGGTTAATTTTATTAGTTGTTACATGCATGTTGTATTGCAGCTGCCATTACATCAATACAAGAATAGGCTTAGAGGATGATAATGTAATTGAAGAAGTTGTTGAGGTTGTAATAGAAAAAGAGACTGGGTTAGATATAGACCTAACCCCAGAATCTATTGAGAAATAATTACAGATCTATATGACCATACTCGTCCACTGTATATGTTTCACCGGATGGACTCATTGTCACACAGCATTCGTGCTCTATTGCATGTATACAATTTGCTACACACATAACAGCTAGTAACATCATCATTTTTTTCATACATTCTCCTTTTTTAAAATGGACGTGTGTTGTTTACAATCACGCCAGAATTGTTTTTTGGGTGATTCATGTTATCACCTATAGCATCACTGAATAACCATCTAAAAAATCGTTTAAACATTAATACCTAGATGGGCAAGATGTGTTAGTACAAGGCTGCCCCTCTGGATAATTTCTATGGCAATAAGGACATTTCCAATGTTTGATCCACTCTTTTTTGTTGCATTCCACTTCACTTTCTAAAATGTAAATACCTTTTTTATTTGAATGCACATTTTTAACTTTCATGAGTTCATTATTTCCCATATCCAGATAAATTTCATTCGTTTGCATATCCAGTTTTGTGCTATCAATATACATTTTTTGAGCACCGAAAACAGATGCTCCTAACATTAAAAAAAATAAAATAATCTTATTCATTGTCTCCCCCATCCTTTTGTTTTTACTGATTCTTTCAACTCATTAACTTCTTTTTCTAAATTAGTAATCTTTCTCATATACCAAAATTCGCTTATAATCAACACAACAAGTGCTATCAAAAGGATAGAACATATTGCTAAATCAATATATTTAAAAATATCATAATCCAGACAACATTCACAAGTCATTTTTACCTAATAATTTAATTGCTTCTGCTACCTGAAAAGAAAACTTAAACCTATCTATAATTTCTTCTGCTGGATAAAGAGGATGTGTTTTTAATAACTTTTCTAGAATTTCAACACAATGAAAATGTGTTAAACACGCTTCTTTTATGTTGTTTGTCAAAAATACATCTTCTGTCACTGTATCAATTCCAAAACTTGTCATAAAAGACACTTCATCTTCTCTACTAATCATTCCGTGTGTAATACAGGAAATATGTTTGGGTAGTTCATGTAATATGTATAGCTGATTCACTTTAACCCCAATGTTTTTAATTCTTTGTAAATGCTGAGGCGTGATACCTCAAGCTTCCTAGCTATTCTACTAATTGATACACCTAATTGCATCATTTTTTTCATTTCTTCTATTTTTGTCTGTGTCATAACTTTTTTACGACCTAAATATTTACCCTCTCTTTTTGCTTTAGCTATACCTTCAGCTTGCCTCTCTTTAATAAGAGAATGTTCGAATTCAGCTACCGCACCAAACACGCAAAAAAGAAGGTTAGACATGGGATCTTTTTTATCACAAAATTTTAGATTCTCTTTAATAAAATGAATCTGGATTCCATTTTTTACAAAATGATCCACTAATTCTTTGAGATCGGACATGTTTCTAGCTAATCTATCTAATGAGTGAACAAACACAATATCATCTTCCCTGACATAATTTAACAATGATTGTAGCTCTGGTCTTTTGGTGTTTGTACCCGACGCATAATCTATAAATTTCTTATCTAACTCCATGTCCGCTAATTGTCTGTCTGGGTTTTGATCTTCTGTGCTAACTCTAATATAACCAATTCGTTTACCTGTCATTTTATGATGACTCCAAGTTATGTAATTTTATATCGCCAGATGAGCCGGATTCTATATATTTTTGAAAATACTCTTCATTTTTTTTCATTCTAAAAATAAAACACTCTTTCTCTGGATCTGGTAAATTGTCAAAATTAAACATTCTGTGAGCGTCTATCATATGATTAGCCAATAACCTGCATACGGTACGAGGATCTTGAGTTAAGAAATATTCTGTAAGAGAATCAATGACTTGTTTGTTTGTTTTCATTTCTTCCTAGACTCCTCAATTTTACATAATCTTCCATGAAAATCTTTAGATTCTTGTAGAATAGCTAAATGAAAAGCTTTCATTTCCTCTCTAATTGCCGCTACTTGATTATCCATATGTCGCCAATCATTTCTTGATTCAGTTCTAAACCAAATAATTAAACCAGCATTTGCAGCGAATAAAGATAATATTTGGATCCAAGTTTCATTCATTGTTTTCTTCCTTCTTTAAGAAGATCATAAAACATATTATATGTAGCGTCTATTCTTGCATTAGCTGCATCCATTCTTGCGTTAGTTGCTGATATGTTCGACATGTTATTTAAACAAATAGAAAGAAGGATGGCTGCTATTGCTATGTTAACACCGATAATAGCCACTGTATCCGCATGATTTTTCAAAAAACTTATTTTAGTATCCATATTTAAAACCTCTTTTTGTTAAACAAATTCTAGACTTATTATACAAAATTGTCAATCAAAATTAAAACCACCTCATTTGTATACAACAATTATTTTAATTAAGAAATCATGGGGAGTACCCCAGATTTACAGTAGAAATTAGTTGAATTAAAAAAGTTAGAAACAAATGGAAACAAGATCGACCCCTCTTGGGGATATTTATAAAAAGCTAAGTTAAATCCTTAAATTTGCTAAGTTAGGGGTTTAACTTAGCTTTTTATATCAAAACGTGCAGCAAAAGAGGTCATTTTTCCGTCAGAACGTGTAGCACTTTCAGAGGTAAATAGGTGATTTTTACTTCTTATACATTTCTAATACATCAAAATGACACCATCGATCTACTTTACTTTTTGGTATTTTAGATATTTTTTGGTATTCATCACCTAACAGCCACATTTTTGGAAATTGAGGATGAGGATGTATTATAAATATATTCTTATATTCTCCATAAAAATATGAGATAAAATTTTTATAAAATCTGGCTAATGCTACATATGGTCTTTTATAATTCAATAAAATCAAAACCATATCTTTGTCTTCTGGCAATCTGTCTTTTGCGTAAATCCATTCCATTTTTTTTATTTTACAACCACACTCTAATGTGTGCTCCCCACACTTATCACATTCGCCCGACATTAATTACTCCTAAATTTATAAGATAAGTCACCAAATATATTCCTGTAAAATTTAAATAAATTAAGAGCATTAAAAGGAATACAGACACAATGACGAATATCGTCAAATTCGCTTATTTCCCAATATGAAATCAAAAAATATTTTATTTCTGTATTTTTACACTGGATCTCATAAACTCTTAAATCCCATTCTTCATTTTCAGAGTCACTTTCCTCAATGTCACTTGGCCAAATTTTGAAAATAGTGTAAATGGAAATAAAATTTCTTTCTCCACCTTGAGCTTTAATTAAAGCGTCTTCATAAGTATCATCTTCTTTCCATTCAATAAAACAATAATCACTTGTTCCGTATATAGGTATATTCACTCCATCATCTAGTATCTCTACTGCTGGAATCATTTATTTCTCCTTTTTTACATACAAACACACGCTACTTTTTCATTTTTACAAACTGAGCAATAATCATCGCACCTACATTCACCTTTTGCTTTATCACATGTTCCGCAGTTAAATGAGTAGCAATTAACTTGACGTTTATAACGTTTACATTGATCTAAAAACTTTTGAAGATCTTTTTTTGGAACTTTTGGATAAGTTACAGGACATTTATACCAATGAGTTACTTTGTGTAATTGCACAATTTTATATTGTATTTCACAGTCACAGTATATGGAATCACAATCACATTCATAAAATTCGTAAGTTACTAACCATTTTTTTCTATAATAAATTGCTTCATGTTTTTTCTGTCCGTTTTGAACTAATACTTTCCAATTTTGGAAAGGAAGTTCATCCTCTACGCTTATCCAATTCTTATCTTTCACTCTTACCTATAATATTTAATAATTTATATACACTTATACCTGAAATTGGGTATAGGTGGGTAATGGAAAAGTGTGTATTTTGCCACTCTAATCAGATATCTATAACAGTAAAAAAAGATGATATGGTACGTTATTCATGTAAAACTTGTGGGACTAAAACTGATAGACACAAGTTAGATGAGATAGTGGATAAAATCAAAATTCACATCCACAAGATGGACAAGTAGTTAGTTTTCATCAAACAAATGAAACTTCTCACCGTTTCTTATAACTGTGTAATCATTCCCTTCTTTCTTTCTTTCCTTTATCCACCTTCTCACTATCACATCACAATAAGCTTGTGATAACTCCACCCCTATACACTTTCTATCAAGTCTTTCTGCCGCAATTAATGTTGTACCTGAGCCAAGAAAAGGGTCTAATATACAATCATTTTTGTTTGAACTATGAGTTATTATATGTCCAATAAGAGGCAGTGGTTTCATGGTCGGGTGAAGATCACAAGAGGATACTTTAGAAAATTCAAATGTGCTATGAGCGTGTCCTTCATTTGGAAAATTAAATACATGTTTACCTTTTGTTGCATAACATATTAATTCACCGTCCCAAGTCCAATGTCTTTTCATTAAAGAAGGCATAGGGTTATTTTTTTTCCAAACACACCAACCATAATGAGTTGCCCATTGTTTCATCCATTTCCATATATCACCAGCTAGGTGGTGACTTGTGAAAATATAAATAGATATGTTTTTTGGCAATTTACTTTTTATATTATCAAGAAAAAGTTCAACATCAAAATTTTTATCCCATTCGCTATCTTTTAATTTTTTAGCCATTTTATTTTTAGATCCTATAGCTACCATTTTATTTTCAGAAGAATGATTAAAAGGAGGATCTGTGACCATCAATATCGGCTCATTATTACCCATGACCTTATTAACAGTATCGCTATCAGTACTATCACCGCAAATAAGACGATGGTTTCCGAGTTCATATAAGTCACCTAATTTTGTTATGGCATCTTCATCTTTTGCAGGTTCTAAAACTTCCGAGTCATCCTCTAATGACTTAGTGTCATCTTTATCCTCACTTTCTAAACCAAGTAACTGCTGTTCTGTGAAACCCCACTCTAATAAGTCAAGCATCTCCCATTCATTAGCCAATATCTCATAATCCCAATTACCCTGATTTAAGTTATGGCCTATACAAAGGTGGTTAACCTCCTCTTCCGTTAGCTCCCTATTGGGAACCCAGCAATCCACTTCCTTTACTTTCTGTTTCTTAAGAATTTTAATGCGTTGATGTCCGCCAATAATGGTCATGTCTGTATTGACTATAGGTAAGTCAATTAACCCAAACTTAGCAATCAAATCGGTTAAGTTCTGCATCTGATCTTTTGTGATAGAGCGTGGGTTTTTAGGGTGAGGTTTTAGGTTTTTTATGGGTATTTTTTGGATATGCCAGTTAATCATTTTTCCTCTTTGCATTCTTTACAATATGTAGATTCACATCTAGGACATATCCAATATTCTGGATTCCATGGTTCGTATCCAATTACTAATTGGAGTTTAGTGCCACACTTACAAAACTTTGGCTTACAGTCACATTCTTTACACATGCTAACATTTATATCAGAATCATAGATTTTAATTTAGTTGATTTTTTAACATGGGTGTCTCAAACTTGTTACACGGTTAAACAATGAGCATGATACAGATGGAATTAAATTTGGATAATAAAAGTGATATAGAATTAAAATATGACGAATTAAAAGTCGAGTTGGCAAATACAAAAGAAAGCTTGCGCAAGATACAGAAAAAACTTTTCGGAGAAATGTCCTTGCTGCGCAAGGTTTGCTTAACTCAGCAAAAAGAAATCCAAGAGCTAAGAGATGAGCGTCAAGGTAACAAATCTCAGAAGCCCGTAACTTGGATATACGAAAAAGGGGACTGTCTCTTTATTGAAGAGAAACAGGAAGCTGTTTGCTAACGGATTTGTTAGCTAATAACACATGCCAATAATTAACAAACTTGTTAGTTGGGCTCTCTAAATGAAGTTAAAATTCTATAACAAGGTGAGCATACATAAATAATGCTTTCTTTTATTTCTCCTGTAGTAAACTCTTTTTTTTTAACTTCATAAACACATGTAGATTTACCACACTCTTCACATATGCCAGCTTTCCTAACCATATTCAATCTCCACCCTCAATGTTGTACGTTTAGCTTTTTCTTGTTTATAGGACACTTCTATACGTTTATCATCATCTGCCCTACCCACCCTAAGGCCCGGTATCAGTAATTCGCAAATTTGGTCACATACGTATTTAAAACTTGATGGTAAATTATCGTGTGCATCTAACTCGCGTTCCGCTAACCTAATTAGAGTAATTTTGCATGGAAGCGTAACTTCTTTGATATCTTTTGCCATAGCTATTTTTACTATCTTTTTCTGTAGCCTATGACGTTTAGCTTTTACTGTCCAATGCTGAGAGCAATTTAATTCACTCACTGTGCGCAATGGTATGTTCCAAGTTAGTTTTTTCATATAGTCATTATCCCTAATTGTTTCATATAAAAACAAAACTTTTCCTTAAATTTCATCTCTGCGTATGAAATTACTTTATAGAAACCTTGACCATCTTTTGAGAGTTCCACGTGATCTTTTCGTAGCTGAATATCCACTTTATTTTTTGCTAATTCTATATGCTTCTTAGCAAATTCTTTTCTTTCTTCAATAGGGTCAACTACAATAAGTTTAATGTCTTTAGAACCTTTGCCTGTTTTGCATCCCCACTTAATTGCTGCTGCTAAGCATTTAATTTTAGTCGTTTCATGAGTTGCCCATACTAAACATTCGATAACAATCGATTCGACATACATTCGTGTGATTTCGATTTTGTCATATTCTGGAATATCGATCGATTTTAAGCATTCATAGATTTTTACCGGCTCTGGATTTTTTTTCTTCAAAGAAACAGCAGCAAGATTTTTAGGTGCTTCCTGCTGTTGTTTCTTTTGTATAGTTTCTTTTGTATTAGTTTCTTTTGTGGGTGTCTTTAGGTCACTAGGGTAGTGTCTTTCGGTCACTGGTCTAGTGTCTTTAGGACACTGGTCTAAATTATTTGAAAAAATTAACTCATCTTCTTCAGTCTCAATACCATCTAACTCAGAAAGGTGTTCTTGTTCCATTTCTTCCATATTCAAAGCGTAATAACATCTTTCTCTTCCAAGCACTCCAAACTTCTTCTTTATGACCAATCCTTTTTCTATTAATGAAGCTAAAGAACGACAAACAGATCTTCTTTCCATTCCAGATTTTTCTGATAATTGAGACAAGCTGATTCTATCAGCACACTTATGCCATCCAAAAGTTTGTCTTGTAAGAACAAGAATAACTCTAAGCTCCCCCTCTTTTAATGTTTTGAATATTTCATCATACAAAACGTTAGGGCTGTGTGTGTAATTTGATACTGGTAATTTTGGCATTTTATTCTCCTATCTTTGTTAAATATTTATTTAACTCTAAATTAAGTAGGAGAAAATCTGTTGATTATATATATACAAAATATGTATAGTGATACTACAACAACGATAAATCTCTTACTTGCCGGTAGAGTTAAGTTTTTGTTGATGCCCACGGTTAGTCGCCGTGGGTTTTCTCGTTTATTCCTCTGTTATCTTTTTTTCA
>Ga0181344_1000089_pt1 | contig 37016 bp, 40 predicted proteins | sample Su13VDMLBDD_FD_130098 | JGI IMG/M metagenome (GOLD analysis project Ga0181344, IMG submission 130098) | Freshwater viral communities from Lake Michigan, USA - Su13.VD.MLB.D.D | ecosystem: Environmental > Aquatic > Freshwater > Lake | place: USA: Michigan | collected 2013-07-15
GATCGCCGAAAACGACCATGCCAGCCTCGGCGACATCTCGACGCTCGCCGAACCCGAAGTGGTCGACGACCTCATCGCCAACCGCATGAACCGGTAAAGGCGCGCAGGGCCTGGAGCCCGCAATGAAAAGGCGGCCTCCGGGCAGGAGGAACCGGGTGCCGCCAGACCGGCCCGACGAGCGATCCCCCGAACGCGTTTTGACGAAAAACGCGACCGGAGAAGGCTTGACCGTCGGAACCCCACGCCAGCCCACCGGCCGGCTCAACAGGAGGAGGATCGATGGCTTACGCATCGCCCGACGTGACGACCCGTTCGCGTCCCATGACATCCGAGGAAAAGAAGGTCATCCTGGCCTCGTCCGCGGGCACCATCTTCGAATGGTACGACTTCTACCTTTACGGTTCGCTGGCCTCGATCATCGGGGCGCAGTTCTTCACGGCCTTTCCCGAATCGACGCGCAACGTCTTCGCGCTGCTGGCTTTCGCGGCGGGCTTTCTGGTGCGGCCCTTTGGCGCGCTGGTGTTCGGCGCCCTGGGCGATCTGATCGGCCGGAAATACACCTTTCTGGCCACGATCCTGATCATGGGCTTCTCGACCTTTCTGGTCGGCCTGCTGCCGGGATACGCGTCCTGGGGCATCGCCGCGCCGATCCTCCTGATCGCGCTGCGGATGTTGCAGGGCCTGGCGCTTGGCGGCGAATACGGCGGGGCGGCGGTTTATGTGGCCGAACACGCGCCGCAGGGCCAGCGCGGCTATTTCACCTCGTTCATCCAGACAACCGCCACGCTGGGGCTGCTGCTGTCGCTGGTGGTGATCCTGCTGGTCACGTCCTATGTGAACGCCAACTATCCGGCGGTGCCGCAGGTCGGGCTTGACGGCCAGCCGCTGCTGGACGCCGCCGGCGCGCAGGTCATGCTGGAGCCGTTCAAGGCCTGGGGCTGGCGCATCCCGTTCCTGGGTTCGGTCTTTCTGCTGCTGATCTCTCTCTACATCCGCTTGCAGATGAACGAATCGCCCGCCTTCAAGAAGATGAAGCAGGAAGGCGCGCAGTCCAAGGCGCCGCTGAAGGAAGCCTTCGGCAACTGGCGCAACGGCAAGATCGCCCTGATCGCGCTGCTGGGGCTGACGGCGGGGCAGGCGGTGGTCTGGTATTCGGGCCAGTTCTACGCGCTGTTCTTCATCCAGAACGTGATCAAGGTGGACCAGTTCAGCGCCAACGTCTTCGTGGCCTGGTCGCTGATCCTGGGCACGGCGGGCTTCATCTTCTTCGGATCGCTGTCGGACCGCATCGGCCGCAAGCCGATCATCCTGGGCGGCTGCGCCCTGGCCGCCGCGACCTATATGTGGGTCTTCCCGATGCTGACGGCGGTCGCGAACCCCGCGCTGCACGCCGCCCAGCAGATCCCCGTGACGGTCACCGCCGCCCCCGAGGACTGTTCCTTCCAGTTCAACCCGGTGGGCACCGCGCAGTTCAACAACAGCTGCGACATCGTCAAGGCGACGCTGTCGAAATCCTCGGTCAATTCGGAAACCGTGGATGCGCCGGCGGGCACAGTGGCCTCGGTCAAGGTGGGCGACACGGTTGTGCAGTCCTATGACGCCAACGCGCTGACGGGCGATGCCCTGGCGGCGGAAAAAGCCCGCTTCACGGCGGAGATCAACGCCGCGCTGACGGCGGCGGGCTATCCGCTGACGGCGGCGGACAACACGACCGTCGCCAGGGCCGACCATTTCTTCGACATCCTCAACGCCCAGAACATCCAGATCGTGCTGATCCTGACCTATCTGATCGTGCTGGTGACGATGGTCTACGGCCCCATCGCCGCGCAACTGGTGGAACTGTACCCCACCCGCATCCGCTATTCCGGCCTGTCGCTGCCTTACCACATCGGCAACGGCTGGTTCGGCGGCCTGCTGCCGGCGACCGCCTTCGCGATCTCGGCCCAGACCGGCAACATCTATGCGGGCCTGTGGTATGCCATCGTGATCGCGGCGATGACGGTGATCATCGGCACCATCTTCGTGCCGAACGACAGCCACAAGAAGGACATCTTCGCGGACGACAACGTCTGATTCCCGCACAAGGGCGGGCCGGATCACCCCGGCCCGCCGTCACCGTTTCGGATCGGGAAGGCGCAGTCCATGGCCAGGGTTCTTGTTGTCGAGGACGGTGACAACATCGCCGTCGCGCTGGATCCCTGCTGGTCCGCGACGGCCATGCCCATTCCCGCCTGTCCGAAGGCGCCGCGGTTCTGACCGCCATCCGCGACCAGCGCCCCGACCTGGTGTTGCTGGACGTGATGCTGCCCGGCATGTCGGGCAGCGAGATCGTCGGGCTTCTGCGCGCCGAGATGTCGCGGCTGCCCAGTTGAACCTCGCTCCGCGGCGTTGCGGACCCTCTTGAGAGGTCCGGCGCTTATCCGCCGCGGCCCTGCCACAGCATCCAGGCGGCCAGTCCGATGCCGAGATAAACGGCATTCACCGCCAGCCCGGCCGCGATCTGCGCGGCCAGCGGCTCGGGCCGGGCCGTGACGCCGGTCAGCGGGATGATGACGGCCACGAAGACCGCCCCCGCCGCCAACGGCAGCAGCATCCCCGTGACCGGGCGGTTGCGCAGCGCCGTCAGCATCAGCACGATCAGCAGGCCGATGCGGAACACATCCGTGGCCTGGGCCGCAATCAGGTCCGACATCATCCCATCTCCTTGTGTCCTGCGCGGCCGGGACCAGGGCCAGGGACCGCGGCGCGCTCCACGGGGATCACAACGGGATTTCAGGCTGGTCGGGATCGACCGGAACCCGGGGCAGGGCCGGGTCGCCTGGGCCGCGCGGCGATTCCCCAAGCCGAGGCGGGGGCGGGGCGTCGGCCTTGCGGCGGATCAGGATGTCGCCGTTCTCCAGCCGCTGGGGCGGGTCGTAATTGCCCAGGTCATCGACCAGCACGGCCAGATCCTCCAGCACCGGGGCAAGACCGGCCAGGGCGCCGCCCATGTCCCGGCCCAGGCGGTTCAGGTCGGGGCCAAGCTCGCTCCACAGGTTTTCGGCGATGATGCCGAGGCCGCGTTCGACAAGGCCAAGCCCGTCCTCGGTCTGGGTCTGGGCCGGCGCCGCGCCCGGGATGGCAAGCAGAACCAGGATCGGAAGCCGGCGCATGATCACCCCGCGTTGGCCGCATGGCCCGATGCTACGCCCCCGCCCGTCCGGTGTCGAGCCTTCAACGGAAAAGGGCTGGCCCAAGGCCAGCCCTTTATACCTGACAGAACCGAGGTTCCGTTCAGAAATCAGCTGTCGTCGTCGTCCGAAGCAACGGCGGCGATGACGCCCAGCAGCAGCAGGGCCGGGACAACCAGGCCAGCGTTGGTCGAAGCGGGACGCTCTTCCACAACAACAGGCTCAACGTCGACGACGGGGGCGACATAGCCACCGGCCAGAGCCGACGAAGCGGTCAGGCCGAGAGCGGCAGCGAAGGTAGCGAATTTGGTCATGATCATGCTCCGTTTCGTTGAAGGCTGCCGTCACCGGCAACATCGAGGCGACAGTTGCACAATCCCCAGGGGTTTGAAAGCCGCATTGATTCAAATCCGTCGCGGGCTTGTGCCGACTGTTGCATATTGGCCAACACCCTTTGGCACGTCCGGTTCCGGGGGAAAACGGCGGCCCCGGACGGGTGTGGCAATCCTGCACTAGGCGCGTCGGAAGGCCTGCGAAACCGCAAAGATCGCGGCGGCGGCGCTGACGATCGAGGGGCCTGCAGGCGTGTCCAGGCGCAGGCTGGCCGACAGGCCCGCCAGCACGGCAAAGGCCGCGATCAGCGTGGCATTGCCGGCCATCCGTTCGGGGGTGCGCGACAATCCACGCGCCGCCGCGGCGGGCACGATCAGCATCGCCGAAATCAGCAGCGAGCCGACGACGCGAATCGACAGCGCGACCACAACCGCCAGGGCCAGCGACAGGATCATGCGTTCGGCGCGGGGGTCGATCCCGGCGGCCATCGCCAGTTCCTCGTTCACGGATGCGGTCAGCAGCCGCTGCCATCGCCAGGCCAGCAAGGCCAGCACCCCGGCGGCGCCCGCCCAGATCAGCGCCAGGTCGGCGCGGCCCACGGCCAGGATGTCGCCGAACAGATAGGCCGACAGGTCCGACCGGGCCTGCGGCACGAAGCTGATCGCCACCAGCCCAACGGCCAGGGCGGAATGGGACAGGACGCCCAGAACCGTGTCCATCGCCTGCCCGCGCGCGGTCAAGGCCGACACGGCCAGCGCCATCGCCAGCGCCACCAGCAGCGTCCCCGCATAGATCGATGCGTTGAAGGCCAGGCTGACCGCCACCCCCAGAATCGCCGCATGGGCGGTCGAATCGCCGAAATAGGCCATGCGCCGCCAGATCACGAAGCTGCCCAAAGGCCCCGCCGCCGCGGCAACGCCAAGCCCCGCCAAAACGGCGCGGACGAAAAAGTCGTCCAGCATCAGGATGCCCCGGACTGGCGGCGCGGATGCAGGCAGGCCGCGTCGCGGTCGTGATCGTGATCGTGGTCATGGCGGTGCCGGTAAAGCGCCAGCGTGCCTTCGGATCCCGCGCCGAACAGCGCGCGGTATTCGGGGGCCGAGCTGACATGCTGGGGGGTGCCCTCGCAGCAGACATGGCCGTTGAGGCAGATCACCCGGTCGGACGCCCGCATCACCACCAGCAGGTCGTGGCTGACCATCAGCACCGCCGCGCCGGTCTGGCGGCGCACCTCCTCGATCAGCTTGTAGAAGGCGACGATGCCGGGCTGGTCCAAGCCCTGCGTGGGCTCGTCCAGCACCAGCAGATGCGGGCCGTGCAGCAGCGCGCGGGCCAGCAGCACGCGCTGGAACTGGCCGCCGGACAGCTGCGTCAGCTGGCGCGCCCCGACGCCCTCGACCCCGGTGCGGGCCAGAACCCTTGCCGCGACACCGTCGGAAACCCGGCGGGGCAGGGACAGGAAACGCCGCACGGTCATGGGAATGGTCGTGTCCACCTGCACGCGCTGCGGGACATAGCCGATGCGCAGCCCCGCCCTGCGCGTCACCCGCCCCGCCGCCAGGGGCATGTGCCCCAGCAGCGCCCGGATCAGCGAGGACTTGCCCGACCCGTTCGGGCCGACAACAGTGACGATTTCCTGCGGGTCGATGCGGAAGTCCACGCCTTGCAGAACCGTGTCGCGGCCGCCGGGGCGCAGGACGGTCAGGCCATGGGCCTCGATCAGCGCGCTCATGCCCCCGCTCCGGGGGTCTCGGCGCAGGCGGGGCAGAGGCCCAGGGCCTCGATGGTGACGCGCTCGACCGCAAAGCCGGTTTCCGCCGCCAGATCGGACAGGGCGCCGCGCACGGGGGCGGCGGGCAGTTCGGCCAGCTTGTCGCAGGCCCGGCAGATCAGAAAGGCGGGCGCATGGTCATGGCCGGGATGCAGGCAGGCCGCAAAGGCGTTCAACCGCTGCAAGCGATGCGCAAGGCCGTGTTCCACCAGGAACTCCAACGCCCGATAGGCCACGGGCGGCTGACGGCCAAAGCCCTCGGCGGCAAGGCGGTCCAGCACCTCGTAGGCGCCCAGGGCGCGGTGCGATTCCAGCAGGATCTCCAGCGTGCGGCGGCGCACGGGGGTCATCCGGCCGCCCTGTTCGGCCAGCCGGTCCGCAGCCTCGTCCAGGGCGCGCGCCGCGCAGGCGCGATGGTCGTGGGGGGCGAAGGCCGGGGTCGTGTTGGCGTTCTGCTGGGTCAATGTCGTTACTTTATCACATCCGGGTTGACTTGTTATCATGTAACATGAAAAGGAACGGCCCTGCAATCGACGAACAAGGGACATCCGATGCGCATCATGCTTTCCGCCCTGGCCTTTCTGGCCGCCGCCCCGGTCCGGGCCGAGCCCCCGCAGGTCGTGGTGGATACGCCCGTCACCGCGTCGCTGGTCCAGCAGGTGATGGGCGAGGGGGCGCCCGTGCAGGTGCTGCTGCCGCAGGGGGCCAGCGCGCATCACCACCAGATGCGGCCGTCGGACGCGCGGGGCTTGCAGGAGGCGGGGCTGCTGGTCTGGACCGGGCCGGAGCTGACGCCCTGGCTGGACCGCTCTGCCGCATCGCTGGCCGAGGGGGTGGCGCAGCTTCGCCTGCTGGACGTGCCGGGGACGCATCTGCGCGGCTATGACGAGGATCACGGGCATGACCACGATCGCGATCACGGCCATGACCACGGCGGCATCGACCCCCATGCCTGGCTGGATCCGGCCAACGCGCGGCTTTGGCTGACGGCGATCGCCGGGGTTCTGGCGCAAAAGGATCCCGGCAATGCCGAGGCCTATGCGCGCAACGCGGCCCGGGCGGGCCAGCGCATCGCCGACCTAGACGCCGGCCTGCAAGCGCAGCTTGCCCCGCACAAGGACGCCAGCCTTGTCGTTGTCCACGACGCCTACGGCTATTTCACCGACCATTACAGGCTGCGCCCGGCCATCGCGGTCTCGCTGGGGGATGCCAGCACGCCGTCCGCCGCGCGCCTGTCGGCCATCCGAACCGAGATCGCGGCGACAAGGGCGGCCTGCGCCTTTCCCGAATACGGCGGCGATCCGACGCTGGTTCAGGCGGCGATCGACGGATCCGATGTGCGCATGGGCAAGGAACTGTCGCCCGAAGGTGGCAATGCCAGCCCGGGGCCCGATCTTTATTTCGCCCTGATGCGGGACATGGCGGACACCATCGACAGCTGCCTGTCGGAACGTTAAGGGTCCGGTCCGGTTGGTTTTTCTTCCGCATCACTCGGTAGCCGAAAATTTCCGACTAAATTACTTTGACATTCCAAGGCAATTTTGTCAGATTTCCGGGGACGAAGGCTTAACCCCAAGAGGCTGACCATGACCGCAGCGCGCCCCGCCGATTTCCAGCAACCCGCGACCAGCGTCCTGTCGCGCATTCCGCAGCATGACGCGACGGCCCTGACGCGGGGCGGAAACCAGGCGCTGATCATCCTCGACGACCAGATCTATCAGCTGCGGATCACCCGCGCGGGCAAACTGATCCTGACGAAGTAGGGTCCGTCCCCGGCCGCGCAAGGGCGGCCCCGGGGCAGGCGGATCACCCGCGCGGCTTGCCCGCAGGACGGTCCCCCGGACGGCCCGCAGGACGGCCCCCTGGACGGCCGCCCGGCTTGCCCGCAGGACGCCCGCCCGGCTTGTCGCCGAACCGGGCATCCCCGCCGCCGCGCGCCGCTTTCGGCCCGCCCGGCTTGCCGAAGGGCTTGCGGTCCCCGCCGGGCTTTCCCTCGCCCCTGGGCTTGAAGCCGCGTTCGCCCCCGGACCTGTCGCCGCGGGGCTTGAACCCGCCTTCCGGTTTGTCGCCGCGCGGCTTGCGGCTGCGTTCGCCGTCCGCCCTCTCGCCGCGCGGCTTGAAGCCGCCTTCGGAACGGTCCCCGCGCGGCTTGAAGCCGCCCTCGGACCTGTCCCCGCGCGGCTTGAAGCCGCCTTCCGGCCTGTCGCCGCGCGGCTTGTGGCCGGGCTTGCCGTCCTGACCGTCGCGCGCGGGCTTGGCGAAGCGCGGACGGTCCTCGGCGCCCTCGGGGCGGGGCTTGCTGGACCAGGCCCGCGCCGGACGATCCCCATCCTCGCGCGCGGGGCGGGGCTTGCCGCCGAAACGCGGCCGGCCGGCATCGTCGCCGCCAAAGCGGGACTTGCCGGGCCTGTCACCCGAGGGCCTGTCACCCGAAGGCCTGTTCCCCCAGGGCCGGGCCGGGCGGTCCGCGTCGTCGCGCGGACCGGCGGGCTTGCGGGCAAAGCGGCCTTCGCCTTCCTCGCCCCCGCCAGTGCGGAAGACGCGGCGCGGCGCGGCGCCATCCTCGCTGCGCGGCTTGCGGGGGCCTTCGGCGCCGCGCGGCCGCATCGCGCGGTCCTTGGGCGCGGTCTCCTCGCCGGTCAGCAGCCCGCCCAGCTGGTCGCGCAGCACGCGGCGCTTGACCTCGACCACCTCGTTCTTTTCCATGCCGGTCAGCTTGAAGGGGCCATATCCGATGCGGATCAGCCGGTTCACCTGCAAGCCCACATGGGCCATGGCGCGGCGGATTTCGCGGTTCCGGCCTTCGCGGATGCCGACGGTCAGCCAGGCGTTCGCGCCCTGCTGGCTGTCCAGCTTGATCTCCATGGGGGCGAAATCCTCGCCCTCGATGGTGGCGCCCCGGCGCAGCGGGGCAAAGGTCGCGTCGTTGGGCGTGCCGTTCACCCGCACGCGATAGCGCCGCAGCCAGCCGGTCGAGGGCAGTTCCAGCCGCCGCTTCAGTTCGCCGTCGTTGGTCAAAAGCAGCAGCCCTTCGGATGTCAGGTCCAGCCGCCCGACCGTCATCACGCGCGGCAGGTCGCGGGGCAGGGCGTCGAACACCGTCTGGCGGCCCTTTTCGTCGGATTCGGTGGTCACCAGTCCCAGCGGCTTGTAATACAGCCACAGCCGCGTTTCCTGCGGTTCGTCCAGCTTCTTGCCGTCCACGGTGATGCGGTCGGAGGGCAGCACGTCCAGCGCGGGGCTGTCGATCTTCTTGCCGTTCACCGTGACCCGGCCTTCCAGGATCATGCGTTCGGCTTCTCGCCTGCTGGCGACGCCGGCGCGGGCCATCACCTTGGCGATGCGGTCGGGGGATTGCTCGGGTCTGGGGGCGGGGGTCGGTGCCGGGGAAGGGGTGGCGTCGTCGGTCATGGCGATCTCCTGCGCATCGCTGCGGTGGCAAAGCCGCGCTTCTAGCGAAAGCGCGGACCCAAGGAAAGGGCGACTTGCGCGGCAGCGGCGCCCTTGCGACAAGCGGTGCATGATCCGCTTCACCTCTCATATGGAGCGTGCCCTGGCCGAGGCAAGGGCCGCAGCCCTTCGGGGCGAGGTGCCGGTGGGCGCGGTTGTCGTGGCACCGGACGGGCGCGTCGTGGCGGCGGCGGGCAACCGCACGCGGGAACTGTCGGACCCCACCGCGCATGCCGAGATCCTGGCGATCCGCGAAGCCTGCCGGGCCGCCGGGTCCGAACGGCTGCCCGGCCATGACCTATGGGTCACGCTGGAGCCCTGCGCGATGTGCGCCGCGGCCATTTCGGCCGCCCGGATCGGGCGGCTGTATTACGGCGCCGGCGACAAGCGCATGGGCGGGGTGGAGCATGGCGCGCGGGTGTTCCGCCACCCGCAATGCCACCACCGGCCCCAGGTTTATGACGGCCTGGGCGCCGACCAGGCAAGGGCGCTGCTGCGGGGGTTCTTCGAAAGGCGTCGATGACGGTTGCGCGCCGCGCGCCCCTCGCCTATACCGTCGCCCATGCGGGTGTAGCTCAATGGTAGAGCAGCAGCCTTCCAAGCTGAATACGTGGGTTCGATTCCCATCACCCGCTCCACCCCGTCCCGCAGGCGGGATCAGTCCATCGGGCGGACATTGCCGCGCAGCACGGACTGGACTTGCAGGTTGTTCGGATCGACCCTGACCAGATAGCCTTCCGATATGGCATAGCGGCTGCCGCGCAGCTCCGAGCCGAGGCCGTAATGGCCGGGGTGTTCGATGAAATCAACCTCGTCGGCCTTCAGCACGTCGCCGGGCGACAGAACGCGGGCTTCCGCCCGGGGGGGCTGCTGCGGAGTGCCCTGCGCCTGCGGGGAAAGGTTGGCTGAAAACACGACCACAACGGCCGCCGCCAGGACGGACAGGATCAGTGATGGCTTCGGGGTCATGGTCGTCTCGTCTGGCGCTGTCGATCTTGGGGGTGAAACCTGCCTGGGGCAACGCAAGTTCCGCCCGCCGCACAGGGTTCCGCCCGTCTAGCGGTTTTTTTCGACGAAGCGTGGCAACATTGCCGAAAAGTCGCGGCCCCGCCCGTCTTCGTCCTCGACGAACTGCCGGTAAAGCTGCCGCGCCAGCGCGCCCATCGGCGTGTCGGCCCCGGCCGAGGCCGCGGCGGCCTGCGCCAGGTTCAAGTCCTTGAGCATCAGTTCGGCGGCGAAGCCGGGCTTGTAGCCGTTGTCGGCGGGCGATTCCGGTCCCACCCCCGGCGCGGGGCAATAGTTGTTCATCGACCAGCTGGACCCCGACGAGGTGGACACCACGTCGAACATCTTCTGGCGGTCCAGGCCCAGCTTGTCGGCCAGGGCGAAGGCTTCGCAGGTGGCGATCATGGTGACGCCCAGGATCATGTTGTTGCAGATTTTCGCCGCCTGGCCCGCGCCGGACGCGCCGCAGTGGACGGCCTTCCGGCCCATGATGTCGAACAGCGGCTTGACGGCGGCGAACGCCCCCTCCGGCCCGCCCACCATGAAGGTCAGCGTGCCCGCCCGGGCGCCGCCCACCCCACCCGAGACCGGCGCGTCCAGCGCGTCCAGCCCCGCCGCCCGCGCCTGGTCCGCCACGGCGCGGGCGCTGTCCACATCGACGGTCGAGCAATCGCAGAAGACCGCGCCGGGCTTCATCGCCGGGATGACCTCAGCCGCCACCGCGCGCAGGATGTCGCCGTTGGGCAGCATGGCGATGACCACGTCCGCGTCGGCGGCGGCGGCGGCGGCGCTGTCGGCAAGCGTCAGGCCCTCGGGCCGGGCGGCGGTGTCGAAGCCCGCGACCTGGTGGCCGGCGCGGACAAGGTTCTGCGCCATGGGCGCGCCCATGTTGCCAAGGCCGATAAAGGCGATCTTCATGCCGGTTCCTCCAGGGTCAGTTCATGCGGTCCCAAGGGCGCCAGGATCGCGGCCACATGGGCGGGACTGGCGTCGGCCATCCACCGGGGCTTGCGGTCCTTGTCGATGATCTGCGCGCGCACGCCTTCCAGGAAGTCGCTGTTCTGGGTGGCGCGATAGGTGAAGCGGTATTCGCGGGCAAGCGAATCCTGCATCCGCCGGTCCCCCCGCGCGGCGCGCACCATCGCCAACCCCGCGGCCATGGACAAGGGCGAATTGGCCGCCAGAACCTTCAGGGTCTGCGCATCGCCTGCCTGTTCCAGCGCGTCCACGATGTCGGCCACCGTGTCCTGGGCAAAGGCCGACAGGTCGCGGGTCCGCAGGGGGGCGGAAGGTGCGTCCTCGCCTTCGATCAGGGACAGATCGCCGGTGGCCTCGAGCCGGGCGATCAGGTCGGGCCATTGCGATTCGGGCAGGTAGGTGTCGGCAAAGCCCGCGTGGATCGCATCGCCCGCGCCCATCCGCGCGCCGGTCAGCGCCAGGTATTCCCCGATCCGCCCCGGCGCGCGGGACAGAAGCCACGTCCCGCCCACGTCGGGAATCAGGCCGATGCCGGATTCGGGCATGGCGATAAGGGTGCTGTCGCCCACGATGCGGTGGCTGGCATGCCCGCCCACGCCCACGCCGCCGCCCATCACGAAGCCTCCCATGAAGGCGACAATGGGCTTGGGGTAGTCGGCGATCGCCGCGTTCATGCGGTATTCGTCCGCGAAGAACCGCTGCCCCAGGGCGTGATCGCCCGCAAGCCCGGCGCGATAAACCGCCGCGATGTCGCCGCCCGCGCAGAACGCGCGGTCCCCTTCGGCGTCGATGATGACCAGTTCGACATCGGCGTCGTCGCGCCAGTCGTCCAGCGCCCGGTGGATCGCCAGGGCCATGTCGTGGCTCAGCGCGTTGAGCGCCTTGGGCCGGGCAAAGGTGATGCGCCCGGCGCGGCCGGACTTGCGGATGTTCAGGTCGTTCATCGGTTTCCCCGTTCGGCCAGCATCGTCCGGGCAACGATCAGGCGCATGATCTCGTTCGTGCCTTCCAGGATCTGGTGGACGCGCAGGTCGCGCACGATCTTCTCGATCCCGTAGTCGGCCAGATAGCCGTAACCGCCGTGCAGTTGCAGGCAGCCGTTCGCGACCTCGAAGGCCCGGTCGGTGACGTGCAGCTTGGCCATCGCGCAGAACTTGGTCGCATCCGGCGCGCCGCTGTCAAGCTTCCACGCCGCCTGGCGCAAAAAGACGCGCGCCGATTGCAGCGCCGTTTCCATCTCGGCCAGGCGGAACTGCAAGGCCTGGAACCGGTCGAGGCTTTGCCCGAAGGCGCGCCGTTCCCCCATATAGGCCAGCGTCGCGTCCAGCGCCGCCTGCGCCCCGCCAAGCGCGGCGGCGGCGATGTTCAGCCGACCCCCGTCCAGCCCCGCCATGGCATAGGCGAAGCCGCGCCCTTCCTCGCCCAGCAGGTTGTCGGCGGGAATGCCGCAGTCGTCGAACTGCACCTGCGCGGTGGGCTGGGCGCGCCAGCCCATCTTGTCCTCGGGCGCGCCGAAGGACAGACCGGGAGCGCCGTCCGGCACGATCACCGCGCTGATGCCCCGGGGACCGTCACCTCCGGTGCGGACCATGGCGATATAGGCGTCCGAATAGCCCCCGCCCGAGATGAAGGCCTTGGTCCCGTTGAGCCGCCAGCCCGCCTCGGTGCGGTCGGCGCGGGTGCGCAGGGCGGCGGCGTCCGATCCGCTGCCCGGTTCGGTCAGGGCATAGCTGAAGATCGTTTCCATGCTGCACAGCCCCGGCAGCCAGCGGGCCCTGGACCCCTCGGACCCGAACCTGTCGATCATGCCGCCGCACATGTTGTGGATCGACAGAAAGGCCGCGACTGAAGGGCAGGCCATCGCCAGCGCCTCGAAGACCAGGGTTCCGTCCAGGCGCGACAGGCCCGCGCCGCCGTGATCCTCGGCCACGTAAAGCCCGCCGAAGCCAAGCGCGGCCACGTCGGCCCACAGATCGCGCGGAATGGTGCCCTGCGCCTCCCACGCGCGGGCATGGGGCGCGATGCGGTCCCGGCCGAAATCGCGGGCCATGTCGAAGATGGCCCCCTGTTCCTCGGTCAAGGCGAAGTCCATGTTCCATCCCCTCCCAGAAATTGAACATGCGTTTAATTGCCCCGGATGCGGCGCCTTGGCAAGCCTGCCGGAGGCCCCGGTCACAAGGCCCCGGTCGCAAGGCCCCGATCGCAAGGCCGCAGTCACAGGCCCTGATGGAATTCCTGCACCAGGTGGCGGACCAGTTCGCGCATCGCTTCGTCCCGCGTGGCGCCCGCGGCGGTGGCGCGCGACAGGACGGCGCGCTGGCGGGCGGCGGATCCGCCCGTCGCCACCATCTCGCGGGTCCGGGCGACGGGGGGCTGGCTGCCCAGGGCGTCGGCGTCGGGGGCGATCAGGGCCAGCCACTCCTCGACGACCTGGGCAAAGGGAATGATCCGTCCGGCGCCAAAGTCGACAAGGCCTTCCGTCATGCCGTGGCGCGCGGCGCGCCAGCGGTTCTCGGCGATGAGAAAGCTGTCGTATTGGCGCCACCGCTGGTTCTGGCGCGACAGGCGCCACAGCATCCGCAGCGTGGCCTGGATCAGCGCGGCCAGCGTGATCGTGTCGTCCAGGCGCGGCGAGGCGTCGCAGACCCGCGTTTCCAGCGTCGGAAAGCGAGACGAGGGGCGCAGATCCCACCAGATCTTGGAGCTGTCCTCGATCACGCCCAGGTCGGTCAGCGCGCGGACGGACCGGTCGAAGTCGTCCCAGCTGCCGAATTGCGGGGGCAGGCCGGTGCGGGGCATGCCGCCGAAAACGGTAGTGCGATAGGACGCCAGCCCCGTGTCGCTGCCCTGCCAGAAGGGGCTGGATGCCGACAGCGCCAGCAGATGCGGCAGGAAATAGGTCATCTGGTTCATCAGGTCGATGCGCTGCGCGGGCGACCCGATCCCCACATGGACATGCATCCCGCAGATCAGCATCCGCCGCGACACCGCCGCCATGTCGCGTGACAGCTGGTGATACCGGTCCTTGTCGGTGTGGTGCTGCTCGCGCCAGTCCCCGAAAGGGTGGCACGAGGCCGAGATCGGCGCCAGCCCGTGATTCGCGGCGACCTGCGCCACCGTCCGCCGCAGATGCGCCAGATGGCCGCGCGCATCGGCGATGGTGGCGGAAACCGGGGTGCCCACCTCGACCTGGCAGCGCAGGAATTCGGGGCTGAAGGCGTCGCCCAGGGCCGCCTTGCACTCGGCCATCAGCGCCTCGGGGGCAGGCGCAAGCCCGCCCGTCGCGGGATCGACAAGCAGGTATTCCTCTTCGATGCCAAGGGTGAAGCCGGGATCTTCGGACATGGGTCGCCTGCTGCTGGTGTGCCACAAGGGATCAAACACCGCGGGGCCGCGCAAGGGCGGGGCGCCAGGCCCCGAATGTCCGAAGGGTGAGGATTTCCTGCAACAGTGGTGTTTTCGCGAGGAAAGTCAATCGCTGTCGCCGCCACAGCAGGGATGGCCGGAAAGGCCTGGCGCCGGCGGCACCCCGTTTGTCTGTTTTGCAGGGAATCCTGGCCAAACAAACAGCTTTTGTCTGCGCAACTCAACCGCTATGGGTGGCGCAGTTCGGGTATCGTTAACAAGTTGGTGGTTCAATGAAAATTCTGCGGAGGATGGCTTTCGCCATTCTGATGGCCATGCCTGCTGCCGGGGCTTCGGCCGCGGTCATCAATTTCGACGGCGCCTCGCTTGGGACGCATACCGGCTATGTCGAAGACGGGTTCACCTTTGACAAGGTGCGGGTGGTGCGGGCCCATTGCGACACCGGCTCCAAGCCTTGCGGTTCGGAAAACCAGTTCGCGGAATCGACGCTGAGGCGCGTCGGCGGCGGGCTGTTCGATCTCGCCGGCATGTGGATCAGCCTTGTCACGGGCAGGCCGATCACGCTGGTGACCGACCACGGCTCGACCTCCTACGGGATCGGATCGGCCGCCGGCGGCCAGACGATCCAGATCAACACGGGCTATGTTCTGGATTTTTCCGGCAACCGCGCCTTCCGGAACATCAGCTTCCTGAAGATCGTCGACAGCACGCTGGGAACGTCGGGAACCGGCGTGTTCAAGGGCAACCTGCGCTTCAACGACATCGACGTGGCGCCCGTGCCGCTGCCGGCCGCCGGCATCCTGATGCTGGCGGGACTGGGCGGTCTGGCGATGGTGCGCCGCCGCAGGCAGGGCTGACCGGCTGCGCGGCATGGCGAAAGGGCGGGGATTTCCCCGCCCTTTTCCGTTTCAGTCCATGGCGCGGAAGTTGAACTCGCCGCCTTCCTTGATGCCGGACGGCCAGCGGGCCGTGACCGTCTTGGTCCGCGTGTAGAAGCGGAAGGCATCGGGACCGTGCTGGTTCAGGTCGCCGAAGCCCGACTTCTTCCAGCCGCCAAAGGTGTGATAAGCCAAGGGCACCGGGATCGGCACGTTGATGCCCACCATGCCGATGTTGATGCGGCTGGCGAAATCGCGGGCGGTGTCGCCGTCGCGGGTATAGATCGCGGTGCCGTTGCCGTATTCGTGGCTCATCGCCAGGCCGATGGCTTCCTCGTAGGAACCGGCGCGGACGGTGGACAGGACCGGGCCAAAGATCTCAGTCTTGTAGATGTCCATGTCGGGGGTCACGCGGTCGAACAGGTGCGGGCCGACGAAAAAGCCGTTCTCGTAGCCTTGCAGGTTGAAGTCGCGGCCGTCCACAACCAGTTCCGCGCCCTGGTCGATGCCCGACTGCACCAGCCGCAGGATGTTCTGCTTGGCCGCCGCCGTCACGACCGGGCCGTAATCCACGTCGTTGCCCGCGGTGTAGGGGCCGACCTTCAGCTTCTCGATCCGGGGGATCAGGCGTTCGATCAGGGCATCCGCGGTCTTTTCGCCCACCGGCACAGCGACCGAGATCGCCATGCAGCGTTCGCCCGCCGCGCCATAGCCCGCCCCGACAAGCGCATCCGCCGCCTGGTCCAGGTCGGCGTCGGGCATGATGATCATGTGGTTCTTGGCGCCGCCGAAGCACTGCGCCCGCTTGCCGGTGGCCGCCGCGCGTTCATAGATGTACTGCGCGATCGGCGTCGATCCCACGAAACCCACCGCCTGGATGACCGGGTTGTCCAGGATCGCGTCCACGCTGTCCTTGTTGCCGTTGACGACCTGCAACACGCCGTCGGGCAAGCCCGCCTCTTGCAGAAGCTGCGCCAGCATCAGCGGAACCGAGGGGTCGCGTTCGGACGGCTTCAGGATCATCGCGTTCCCGGCGGCAAGGGCCGGACCCAGCTTCCACAAGGGGATCATCGCCGGAAAGTTGAAGGGCGTGATGCCCGCCACCACGCCAAGGGGCTGGCGCATGGAATACATGTCGATGCCCGGCCCGGCGCTGTCGGTGAACTCTCCCTTCAGCAGATGCGGCGCGCCGATGCAGAACTCGATCACCTCGAGCCCGCGCTGCACGTCGCCCTTGGCGTCGGGGATGGTCTTGCCGTGTTCGGAGGACAGCACCTCGGCCAGCTTGTCCATGTCGCGGTTGATCAGGCGCACGAACTCCATCATCACGCGGGCGCGGCGCTGCGGGTTGGTCGCGCCCCATTTCACCTGGGCCACCGCCGCGCGTTCGACGGCGTGGTCAAGTTCGGCCTTGGTGGCCAGGGACAGGCGGGCCTGAACCTCGCCCGTGGCGGGGTTGAAGACATCGCTGAACCGGCCCGAGGCGCCTTTGTATTCCTGGCCGTCGATCCAGTGGTGAATCTCTTTCATCGCATCCTCCTTGGTTGCGCGCACCCTAGCCTTGCGGAATTGCCGGATAAAGGGGAAGGATGGCAAAGACGTTTTGCGATCATGCAAAGGCAGCGGATGGATTGGGACGATCTGCGCATTTTCCTTGCCGTGGCCCGGACCGAAAGCCTGTCGGGCGCGGGGCGCAGGCTTGGCATGGACGCATCCACCGTCGGCCGCCGGATCGCCCGCCTGGAAGCCTCGGTGGGCGCCGCGCTGTTCGCCAAGACCCCGCAGGGCTACGCCCTGACCGCCGAGGGCGCACGGCTGGTCGCCCCTGCCGAGGCCGCCGAGCAGGGTGCCAGCGCCGCCGCCGAGGCCGTGCGGCGCGAGGCCGGTTTGACCGGGCAGCTGCGCATCGGCGCGCCGGATGGTTGCGCGAATTACCTGCTGCCGCAGGTGGCGCGGGATCTGTGCGCCGCCCATCCGGGGCTGGAAATCCAGATCGTCGCCCTGCCGCGCGTGGTGAACCTGACCAAGCGGGAAGCCGACATGGCGGTGGCCGTCTCGCCACCCGACACGGGGCGGCTGACGGTTCAGCGGCTGACCGATTACCACCTGCACCTGGCCGCGCATGCCGATTACCTGCGCGCCGCCCCGCCGATCCGCGACCTGGCGGACCTGCGGCACCACCGGATGATCGGCTACATTCCCGACATGATCTTCGACCGGGAACTGGATTACCTGTCCGAAACCGGGGTCCAGTCGGCGGCGGTCACCTCCAATTCGGTTTCGGTGCAGATGCAGGCGATCCGGGCCGGGGCGGGGGTGGGGATCGTGCACGATTTCGCCATCCCCTTCGCGCCGGGCGTCGAACTGGTGCTGCCCGACCGCATCGCGTTGAAGCGCAGCTTCTGGCTGATCCGTCATGCCGACGACCGCGCCTCGCGCCGGCTGTCGCTGCTGGCCGACCTGCTGGCGCAAGGCCTGCGGGCCGAGGTCGCGCGCCTTGAATCGCTGCTTCGTCGCACTTGACGGATCACGATTCCGGGAAAAGGATGGTTTCAAGCACAATCGCCACCGGAGGATGCACCATGCTCGTCAATCAGTTGCTGTCGATGAAATCCAGCTCGGGCAAGCCGGGGATCGAGGCGCAGACGATCGTGACCATCCGCCCCGACGCCACCCTGGGCGATGCGGTGAAGATGCTGGCCGAACAGCGCATCGGCGCGGTTGTGGTGTCGGACGACGGGAAAAAGCCGCAGGGAATTCTTTCGGAACGCGACATCGTGCGCCAGCTCGGCACCCACGGTCCCGGCGTGCTGTCCACCCCCCTGGCCGAGGTGATGACCCGCGACGTGCAGACCTGCACGGTGGGCGACGACGCCCTGGTGATCCTGGAACGCATGACTCAGGGCCGGTTCCGCCATCTGCCGGTTGTCGACGGCGACGGCAACATGCTGGGCGTGGTGTCCATCGGCGATGCGGTCAGCGGGCGGCTGAAGGAACTCGCGGCCGAGAAGGAGGCGCTGACCGGCATGATCATGGGCGCCTGAGGGCCGCCCGCAAACGCTTGCAATCTCCACAGGAATCCGCTTTCCCTGCGGGGCAGGCAAGCATAAGGGCGCCCGTTCATGCGCATCGGTCTTTATCCCGGCACCTTTGATCCGATCACGCTGGGCCATGTCGACATCATCCAGCGCGCCATGGCGCTGGTGGACCGGCTTGTCATCGGCGTCGCCATCAACCGCGACAAGTCCCCCTTGTTCGGGCTGGAGGATCGGGTGGCGATGGTGCAGGCCGAATGCGACCAGATCGCGACCCGCACCGGCGGCGAGATCGTGGTCCACCCGTTCGAGAACCTGCTGATCGACTGCGCCCGCGACGTGGGCGCGCAGGTGATCGTGCGCGGGCTGCGCGCGGTGGCCGACTTCGAATACGAATTCCAGATGGTCGGCATGAACCGGGCCTTGGACGCCAGCATCGAGACGGTGTTCATGATGGCCGATGCCCGCCGCCAGGCCATCGCCTCGAAGCTGGTCAAGGAGATCGCGCGGCTTGGCGGCGACGTATCGAAATTCGTGACGCCTCCGGTGGCGCAGGCCTTGGCGGACCGTTACCGCGCATAAGGCTTGCGGCGATCCGATGCGCTGATAGCATCCATCCGAACGCGCGCCACTTTCGACCGGAGGGATCCTTGACCCGATCCGACCTGCCCGCGCGCGACCGCCACGCCGGTCCCGACAAAATCCCCGAACCCCGCCGCATCGGCTTGCCGGATCTGTCCGACGCGCTGACCCTGGGCTGGCGCGACTTCCGCCGCGCGCCGGCCTTCGGGCTGATCTTTTCGGCCTTCTATGTGCTGGGCGGCTGGGCCCTGGCCTCGGTCGCCTTCGCCTCGGGGCGGGACTGGTGGCTGATCCCCTTCATCCTGGGCTTTCCGCTGATCGCCCCCTTTGCCGCCACCGGCCTTTACGAGGTCAGCCGCCGGATCGAGGCGGGCGAGCCCCTGGACACCGCCCGCATCCTGCGGGTGGTGTTCGAACAGCGCCAGCGCCAGATCCCGTCCATGGCGATGGTGATCCTGCTGTTGTTCATGTTCTGGGTCTTTGTCGCCCACACGGTTTTCGCGCTGTTCATGGGCGTGTCGGCGCTGACCAACATCACCTCCTCGCCCGAGGTGCTGTTGCAGGGCCGGGGGCTGGCGATGCTGGTGCTGGGCACGGTCGTGGGCGGCGGGTTCGCGGCGGTGCTGTTCGCCTTCACGGTTGTGGGCCTGCCCCTGCTGATGGAGCGCGAGGTGGACTTTGTCACCGCCATCGTCGCCTCCTGCCGGGCGGTGGCGGAAAACCCGGGCGTCATGGCCGTCTGGGCCGCGCTGATCGCGATCTGGCTGTTCGCGGCGATCGTTCCGGGCTTTCTGGGGCTGTTGGTCGTGCTGCCGGTGCTGGGCCATGCAAGCTGGCACGTCTACCGCCGGGTGACGGGGGATCAGGGCAGGCGGGTGCCCGGGCCGGATCGGGAAGCGCATGTGGCCGGGCCGTGCGGCGCGGATGGCGCCGCCGCGATGCGGCAGGAAAAACGACCTTTGCCGAAGCGCGCCTAGCCGCGCCCGATGAAGCGCATGTTGGTGGCCATCACCGTCATGAACTGCACGTTCGCGCCCTGGGGCAGGCCCGCCATGTGCAGAACGGCATCGGCCACCACCGACACGTCCATCAGCGGTTCCGCGTCCGGCGCATTGGTGCTGACCTGGGTCAGCAGTTCCGTCGCGGCGTTGCCGATGTCGATCTGGCCGCAGGCGATGCCGAAAGGCCGCCCGTCCAGCGACAGCGCCTTGGTCAGCCCCGTCACCGCGTGCTTCGAGGTGGTGTAGGCGACCGACCCGGGACGCGGCGCATGGGCGGAAATCGACCCGTTGTTGATGATCCGCCCGCCTTGCGGATCCTGCGCGCGCATCAGCCGGAACGCCGCCCGGGCGCACAGGAACATCCCGGTCACGTTGACCGCGATCACCTCGCGGAAGGTGCCGGGATCCATCGCGTCCGGCGTCGCGGGGTCCGCCCCGCGCCCGGCATTGTTGAACAGCGCGTCCAGCCGCCCCCATTCGGCATGGGCGCGGTCGAAGGCCGCGTCGACGGCGCCCTCGTTCGTGACGTCGCAGGGCAGGATCAGCGCGGGGCTGCCGCCCGCCGTTTCGCGCAGGGCGTCCGCCCTGCGGCCCAGAACCGCGACCCGCCAGCCCGCCTCCAGAAAGCGCCGCGCGGTGGCCCGCCCGATGCCGCTGCCCGCGCCGGTGATCAGGATGGATCGCGCCTTGCTCATGTCAGATCGCCCTTTGCCGTTGCTGGCCCAGTCCGTCTATGCCAAGCCGCATCACCTGACCGCGCTGAAGATAGACCGGCGGCTTTTGCCCCATGCCCACGCCCGGCGGCGTGCCGGTGGCGATCACGTCGCCCGGATGCAGCGTGGTGAAGCGCGACGCATAGGACACGATTTCCTCGGGGCCGAAAACCATTGTCGCGGTGGTGCCGTCCTGGCGGCGGCGGCCGTCCACATCCAGCCACAGGCGCAGGGCGCGCGGGTCGGGAACCTCGTCCGCCGTGACCAGCCAGGGGCCCACGGGGCCGAATCCGTCGTAGCCCTTGCCCTTGTCCCAGGTGCCGCCGCGCCGCAACTGCCAGTCGCGTTCGCTGATGTCGTTGATCACGCAATAACCCGCGATGTGCCGCGCGGCCCGGTCCGGGGCGATGTCGCGCCCGCCGTCGCCGATGACGATGCCCAGTTCGACCTCCCAGTCCGTCGCGATTGAATCCGGCGGCAGGGTCAGGTCGTCGTCCGGCCCGGCGATGCAGCTGGTCCATTTGGTGAACAGGATGGGTTCCGCGGGCACCTCCATCCCGGCCTCGGCGGCGTGGTCGGCGTAGTTGAGGCCCACGGCCAGGAACTTGCCCACCCCGGCCACGCAGGCGCCAAGGCGCAGATCCTGCTGGGGCGTGCCCTCGACCAGGGGCAGGCGGGCCGGATCCAGCGCGCGCAGCGCCTCGAGCCCCGCGCGGGTCAGGCAGGCGCCCGAGATGTCCGCCACGTGGTCAGACAGGTCGCGCACCCGGCCGTCCGCGTCCAGCAGTCCCGGCCGTTCGGCGCCCTTGTCGCCGTATCTCACAAGTTTCATGCGTCCCCCTCCGGTTGAGATGGCCCAAGCCTAGCCCATGCCACCGCGCCGCATTTTGCCCGATCGGCAGAGGCTTTATGCCGCCGACGGTGAAAATCCGCGGTTTCGGCAACGGAAAACGGCCCGCCGCAGGACGGGCCGTCGCGTCCCGGAAAGGCGGTCACTCGGACGCGGGCGGGGCCAGCTTCCTGGTCGGGCCGTTGGCAAGGGGGTCTTCCTGCCGCTGGACCGAGCCTTCGAAATGCGCGCCGGATTCGATGGCGATGGTCTTGTGGATGATGTCGCCTTCCACCCGCGCCGTGGCGGTCAGGCGCACCTTCAGCCCGCGCACGCGGCCCACCACGCGGCCGTTCACCACCACCTCGTCGCCCACGATCTCGCCCCGGATGGTGGCGCTTTCGCCGATCACCAGCTGGTGGGCGCGGATGTCGCCCTCGACGGTGCCCTCGATCTGGATGTCGCCTTCGGTGCGGATGTTGCCCACAACCGTCAGGTCCGAGGACAGGACCGAGGGCGCGGACCGCCGCGCTGGCGTCGTTACCGGCGTTTCCGTCCGCTCGAGGCTGGGGGTCGCGGCAGGCGCATCGGGGTTGCTGGTCGCGGCGCCAGGGGCGGGGGGCGTTTGCGGTTTCTCGGTCACGCGGGTCTTACTGAACATTGCTTGCAGCCTTGATGAAGCTCATCGGGTCAACGGCCCGACCCTTCATGCGCACCTCGTAATGCAGATGCGGCCCGGTCGAGCGTCCGGTATTGCCCATATCACCGATCACATCGTCTTGCGACACCCTTTGGCCGACCTTCACGCGAATCCGCGACAGGTGGGCATAGCGGGTCTCGACCCCCAGCTCATGCTCGATCTTGATGAGGTTGCCATAGGCGCCCTGCCGGCCCGCATGAGTGACCACGCCGTCGCCCGTGGCATGGACCGGCGTGCCGACCGGCCCGGCCATGTCGATGCCCTCGTGGGCGCGCCCCCAACGGCGACCGAAGCCCGAGGTATAGCGGAAGGACTGCTTGACCGGCATCGCGAGCGGCAGCTTTTCCATGGCGATGCGATAGGTGTTCATCTGGTCCAGCGTGACGATGATCTGGTTGGCCTTGGTTTCGCTGTTGGTCAGGGCCGCGTCGCCGCGTGTCGAATAGGACATCGGCGTCAGCGGGCCGCCCTGGCCGGAATAGCCTTCGCGAATCGTTTCCAGCACGTCCTCGGGGTTCATGCCCACGGACCGGAACACCTCATCCAGCGGCTCGACCGAAATGGTTACGGCGTCTTCCAGCTGGGTCAGGATTTCATCGTTGCGCGCCAGGATCTGCTCGCGCTCGACCGACAGTTCCTCGACCGCCTGCCGGGCCTGCTCGGCCTCCTGCACGGCGCTGGCGCGTTCATCGGCGGCCTGGCGCAGTTCGCCCGTCACGATGTCCAGCGCGGCGGTCACCTCCTCGCGCCGGGCGGGGTCGGCTGCCGCATCGGTGCCGGCCGCGTCGGCCACCGCCCGCTGCCCGTCACGGCCGGCCCGCGCATCGCGCAGCGAGGACTGGACCACGTCCAGCCCGGCCTCCAGCTCGCGGCGCTGTTCCTCGGCGGCCAGCAGCTGCGACTGCATCTGCGAGACCTGCTCCAGCGCGACGGTGAAGCGGTTCTGCGCGGCCAGCGCCTCGGCCGCGCGGGCGTCGCGTTCCTGGGAAAGCTGGGTCAGCCGTTCCTCGAACGCGGCCTGGGTGCGGATGATCCCGTCGCGGGACGATCCCGCGCCCATGGCGTCGATGGCCAGGACCGAACTGGCGACCAGCGTCCAGCCGAACACAAGCGTGATGCCGCCGAGCGCGGCCAACTGGGTCAAGGGACGGAGGCGAACGGACCGGGTATCGTCGTCGGACCGCAGGAACAGGCGCTTTTCGGGCAGGATCCGTTCCAGCGAGGCATTCAGGCGGTCGGTCACGTTTGGCACTTCAGCTCCCCCGGCATGGCGCCCCCCTTGAATCGGGCGATCTGGTTCCAGTCCGCGCGGGGTAAACCGCATGTGTGCCTTCCTGGCAACAGCCGGACGGCTTTCGGTTCCCGCCATGCGCGGAACCTCGCCCCGGCGGGCAAGAAACCGCCGATAAACACAAGATGTTGCTTCCACGTCACGAGATTTCATAGGGAAGGGGTCCGTTCCGGTCCGCGGGAATTCGCAGGGGCCGGTCGATGGGCGGCACCGACCGTTGGTGGCAGTCGGGGCGCGGGCAGATGCGGCAGGAAATGCCGATGGGCTCGAAGGCGCGGGGCTTGGTCAGATCCAGCCCGTCGGCGTAAACGACGCTGCCCGCGTGGCCCACCTCGCAGCCCAGGCCGATGGCGAAGCGGCGCACCGGGGCGTTGAAGGCGCCCGCGTGCTTGGACACGTCGCGCGACATCAGCAGATAGCGCACCCCGTCGGGGGTTTCGGCCAGCTGGCGCAGGAAACGGCCCGGCTGCTCGAAGGCCTGGTGGACGTTCCACAGGGGGCAGGCGCCGCCGAAGCGGGCGAATTGCAGGCGCGTGGCGGAATGGCGCTTGGTGATGGTGCCCGCCTGATCGACGCGGACAAAGAAAAAGGGCACGCCCTTGGCGCCGGGGCGTTGCAGCGTGGACAGCCGGTGCGCCACCTGTTCCAGCGAGGCGCCGAACAGATGCGACAGCCGTTCGAGGTCGTGCCGCTCGGCCTGGGCGGCCGACAGGAAGGCGCGATAGGGCATCAGCGCCGCCCCCGCGAAGTAGTTGGCAAGGCCCACGCGCGCCACGTCGCGGGCGGTCTGGCTGCGGAAGCGCGCCAAATCCAGCGTCGCGTCCAGCAGGTCGGCCTGCCGTTCCAGCGCGACAAGATGCAGCAGCTGAAACACCTGCGTCGGCCGTTCGGCGGCGGCGTTGACCTGAATATCGCTTCCGTCCCGCCGGAAGACGGCATTGGCGGGCAGTTCCGTCCGCGTCACGCGGATGCCGCGCTGCGCAAGCGCCGCCACGCCCGCGTCCCACGGATCCAGCCGCTGGCCCGCCGGACAGGCGAAACGTTCCGCCGCCCGGTCCACCGCGTCGATATAGTTGTCGCAGTAATGGAAGAAGTCGCGCACCTCCTCCCACGGGGTGGACAGCGCGTTCTGGCCGGATGCGCCGATCGCCTCGTCCAGCGCGGCCAGGCGTTCCTGGCCCTGGCGATAGGCGCGGTACAGATCCAGGAAGGCGCGGGCCAGCACCGGCGCGTTGGTCGCGGCCAGCCGCAGGTCGGCCAGGGGCGGGACCGCGTCGAACAGGGGATCGGCCAGCGCCTCCTGCATGTCGATGACCATGCGTTCGGCGTCGCCCGCCGCCAGCGTGGACAGATCCACCCCGAATTCCTGCGCCAGCCGCACCAGCACCCCCACCGAGATCGGGCGGTGGTTGTTTTCCATCTGCGACAGATAGGGCAGGGACACCCCCAGCCGTTCGGCGAACCGCTTTTGCGTCAGCCCGCTGCGCGCGCGCGTTTCGCGCAGCGAGGTGCCCGCATAGATCTTCTGAGTGGCCATGACGCTTCCCCCCGTTTGCAAAGGCTGCTCTAGCCTTTGCAAAGCGGACCCGGCAAGGGCCTTGGCCGGGAAAAGGGGGATGGCGGGCGGCGGCATCATGGCCCCATCCTGGCGCACAAAGCCTAAGATATGGTTGCCGCTTGCGCCCCGGGCCCGCCCGGGCTTTGATCGGGCCATGAAGCAGCATGGCGGCAGCCGCATCCTGACCGGAACCCGCATCCGCGAACGCCGCCTGGCGTTGTCGCGGCGGCAGGCGGAGGTGGCGCGGGCGGCGGGGATTTCCGCCGCCTATCTGAACCTGATCGAACACAACCGCCGCCCCGTGGGCGACCATCTGGTTCTGCGCCTTGCCGCCGCGCTGGAGGTTTCGGCCACCGAACTGGCCGAAGGGCGTGAGGAGGCGCTGATCGCCGCCCTGCGCGAGGCGGCGGTGCGCCTGCCCGACGATGCCGCCCCCGAGGTGGACCAGGCGCCCGAACTGCTGGCCCGCTTTCCCGGCTGGGCCGGGGCGGTGATCGCCCTGGCGCGCCGGGCCGACGCGCTGGAACGCCAGCTTGTCACGCTGTCCGATCGGATGACGCAGGATCCCTATCTGCTGACCACCCTGCACGAGGTTCTGTCCGCCGTCACCTCGGTCCGCTCCACCGCCTCGATCCTGGCCGAAGGGGGCGAGATCCCGCCCGACTGGCGCGCGCGCTTTCACGCCAACCTGGACGCGGACAGCCTGCGCCTGTCCTCCACCGCGCAGGCGCTTGTGGCCTATCTGGACAGCTTCGACACGCAGGGCGCGATCTTCACCCCGCAGGAAGAGGTCGAATCCTGGCTTGCCGCGGGCGCCCCCCCGGTCGAGGAAGCGGGCGATCTGGCGTCCGACGCCGCGCGGGCCATGGCGCGGACCCATCTGCAACGGATGGAGGAAGAGCGCGCGGCCTTGCCCGACGCCGCGCTGGCTGCGGCCGCGGCCGAGGATCCCGACCCCCTGCGCATGGCCGCCCGGCTGCGCGTTCCGCTGGATCTGGTCATGCGGCGGCTGGCGGTGCTGAAGCCCGCGGGCTTCGAATCGGCGGGGCTGCTGGTTTGCGACGGATCGGGGGCGCTGACGCTGCGCCGCCCCGCGCCCGGCTTTCCGCTGCCGCGCCCCGGCGACGCCTGCCCGCTGTGGCCGCTGTTCCAGGCCCTGGCCGCGCCCCAGACCGCCATCGCCAACCTGGTCGAGGCGCCTTCGGGGCGGCGCTTCCGCACCCTGTCGCTGGCCACGCGCGACCAGCCGCTGGGCACGGGCGGCCCGGTTCTGACCCGCGCGCAGATGCTGATCCTGCCCGACGGACCCGGATCGCCCGTCCGCCCGGACCTGCTGATCGGCCCCGCCTGCCGCATCTGCCCGCGCGCCGGCTGCGTTGCCCGGCGCGAACCCTCGATCCTGGCCACGGCCTGAAGACAGGCTTTGACAGCCGTGACCTCGGCGTCACATTATCGGGACAAATGCCCGAGGGAGAGGGGGCCCCGGCGGTATGCTCGACATCCTGATGATCGAGGACGAACCCAACATCGCCGAGGCGGTGCGGTTCATCCTGACCCGCGAGGGTTGGCAGGTGGGGCTGCATGGCGACGGGTTGGGCGGGATCGAGGCGATCCGCAGCGAAAAACCCCGGCTGGTGATCCTGGACGTGATGCTGCCGCACCGGTCGGGAACCGAGATCCTGGCCGAGTTGCGCGGCGACCACGATCCGGGGCTGGCGGCGACGCCGGTGCTGATGCTGACCGCGCGGGGGCAGGCTTCCCTGACCCTGCCGCAGGCCGACGCGGTGCTGGCCAAGCCCTTCGCCAATGACGAGTTGCGCATGATGGTGCGCCGGATGCTGAACTGACCGCCGTGTCGGACCGGCCCTTGTTCCTTGAACGCGCCTCGTTCCGCCGCAGGCGGTTGGGCGATGCGGCCCGGGTGCTGCCGGTGCTGGCGGCGGTGCTGATTCTGGTCCCGGTCTGGTGGACGCCCGCCCTTGTCAGCTTTGCCGGGGGCGCGGTCTGGCTGTTCGGCATCTGGGCCGCGCTGATCGCAGCCGTCTGGGCGCTGCACCGCGCCCTGGCCCGGGCCGATGCCGCCACCCTGCGCGCCAGCCGGGCCATCGCGCAGGACGACGACCATGCCCTTTGAGGCGCTGGTCGCGGGCTGCCTGCTTTATGTCGCGCTGATGTTCGGCGTGGCCTTCGCCGCCGACCGCGCCGCCTCGCGGGGCAGGGTGCGCTGGCTGGACCATCCGGCGGTTTATACGCTGTCGCTGTCGGTCTATTGCTCGGCCTGGACGTTTTACGGCGCGGTGGGCTACGCCAGCCGCTCGGGACTGGAATTCGCCACGATCTATCTGGGGCCGACGGTGGTCTTCACCGGCGCCTGGTGGGGGCTGCGGCGGCTGGTGCGGGTCGCGCGGATGCACCATGTCACCTCCATCGCCGACCTGATCTCGGCCCGGTTCGGCAAGTCGAACCGGCTGGCCGCCCTTGTCACGCTGATCGCGCTGATCGCGGCGACCCCTTACGTCGCGCTGCAACTGCAATCGGTCAGCCTGTCCTTCGAGGTCTTCGCGACAGACAGCCTTGCCGACATCCCCATGGCCGGGGGCGGGGGCACGGCGCTGTGGGTGGCAGGGGGGCTGGCGCTGTTCACCATCCTGTTCGGCACCCGCAACCTGGCAGCCGACGAACGCCACCACGGCGTCGTCACCGCCATCGCGCTGGAGGCGCTGGTCAAGCTGATGGCCTTTCTGGCCCTGGGCGTCTTTGTCGTCTGGGGACTTGCCGACGGTCCCGCCGACATGCTGGACCGCATCGCGCGGCGCCAGAACGATCCCGGCTGGATCCTGAAACCCGACCGCTGGACCGCCTTGATCATCGTGTCCGGCGCGGCCGTTATCGCGCTGCCGCGCATGTTCCAGGTGCTGGTGGTCGAGGCCGCGGACGAGGACCGCCTCGCCACCGCCGGATGGGCCTTTCCGGCCTATCTGTTCGCCATGTCGCTGTTCGTGCTGCCCATCGCCGTGATGGGCCAGCAGCTTCTGCCCGCCGACGCCAACCCGGATCTGTATGTCCTGACGCTGCCCGCCGCATCGGGGCAGAACTGGCTGGCCTTTCTGGTCTTTCTGGGGGGATTCTCGGCGGCGACCTCCATGGTGGTGGTTTGCACCATCGCGCTGGCGACCATGATCTCGAACCACTGGCTGGTGCCCTTGTGGCTGATGCTGCGCCGCAAGCCGCAAACGGACGACCCCGAGGACTTGCGCGGCTTCGTCCTGAACGCCCGGCGGCTGGCGATCCTGGCGGTGATGGCGGTGGGATGGGCCTATTACCAGGCCACGGGCGGCACAACGGCGCTGGCGGCGATGGGGCTGGTGGCGTTCACCGGCATGGCGCAGGTGCTGCCCGCGATGATCGGCGGCCTCTTGTGGCGCGGGGCCAACCGGCGGGGCGCCTATGCCGGGGTGGGCTGCGGCTTCCTGCTGTGGCTGGCGATGATCTTCCTGCCCTCGGTCGGGATCGGGGCGCCCCCGCCGGTGCCGCGGGGGGTGGACCCGCTGGCCTTCGCGATCTTCCTGTCGCTGACGGTGAACACGCTGGCCTTTGTCGGCCTGTCGATCTTCGGGATGCCCGATCCGGTCGAACGGCTGCAAGGCCTGTCCTTTGTCAGCGCCGTGGATCCGATCCGCCACAGCAGCCTGGCGCGCAGCGCCGACGGGGCCGAGCCCCTGCTGGTCATGGCCCGCCGCGTCTGGGGGGCCGAGGACGCGCTGCGCTTCTTCCGCTCCGAGGCGGCATTCCAGGGCAAGTCCGGCTATCTGCCCGACCTGACCCCGCGCTTCCTGACCCGGCTGGAACGGCGGCTGGCGGGATCCATCGGCGCGGCCACCGCGCACGCGATGATCGACAGCGTGGCGGGCGGGGCGGAACTGACCGTGTCCGACCTGATGCAGGTCGCCACCGAGGCGCAGCGCGCCAAGGAGGAAACGCAGCGCCTGGAAAACGCCACGGCGGAACTGGCCCGCACCGCCCGCCAGCTGCGCGAGGCGAACGACAAGCTGACCGCCCTGTCCGTGCAGAAGGACGCCTTTCTGGGCCAGATCAGCCATGAGCTGCGCACGCCCATGACCTCGGTCCGGGCATTCTCGGAAATCCTGCGCACGCCGGACCTGCCCCCGGCCGACCGCGACCGCTTCGCCAAGATCATCTACGACGAGGCCGGTCGGCTGACCCGCCTGCTGGACGATCTGCTGGATCTGTCGGTGCTGGAAAGCGGCCAGGCGCAGCTGTCGATCACGCCCGCCAACCTGCACGACCTGATTGAACGCGCGCTGTCGGCGGCCTCGGCCACCCGCCCCGAGCGCGTCTTTCGCGTGGACCGGGAACCGCTGGCCGAATATGTGGGCGTGATCACCGATCCCGACCGGCTGTTGCAGGTGCTGATCAACGTCATCAGCAACGCGCGCAAGTATTGCGACGCCGAACCCCCCGTTCTGGCGATCCGCGTCCGCCGGACCCTGCGCGGCGGCGCGCAGATCGACATCATCGACAACGGATCGGGGATCGAGACCGCACGCCAGGCTCTGATCTTCGAGAAATTCGCCCGCCTGAACGATCCGGCGCGGGCCGGGGGCGCGGGCCTGGGCCTGGCCATCTGCCGCGAGATCATGGCCAACCTGGGCGGCGAGATCACCTATCTGCCCGGCCAGGGTGGCGCGGCCTTCCGCATCGTGCTGCCGCGCCGCCCGCCCGTCCCGGTCAACGCGGGGCTGCGGCGCGCGTAAACGCTTTTTCAACCGCTTCCTGCCAGGGTGAAGGCCAGGCAATGGACGATTCGGGGATGATCATGGCGCAAACGGGTCAGGCGGGACGGCTGCGGGCGCTGTTGCAGGCGCGCGCGGGGGCCGGCACGGGCAAGCCCGCGCGGCTGCCGCAGCCGCAACCCTTGTCGCCCGCCCGCGCCGCCGCCAACGCGGTCGCCCGCGCCGCCGAACGGCTTTACCGCATGCCGGTGCTTCCCGTGGACATCAGGCCCGGCGCCGTCACGCTGGCCGAACTGCCCGAACTGCTGCCGGAACAATCCCTGCTGGTGGTTCTGCAAGGGCCGGGCGACCAGATCGGCGCCATGGCCCTCGGGTTCGAGACCGTGACCGCCCTGATCGAGGTGCAGGCCCTGGGCCGCGTCACCGCGCGCCCCGCCGAACGCCGTCGCCTGACCCGCAGCGATGCCGCGATCTGCGTCGATTTCGTCAACGCCCTGATGGCCGAACTGGGAACCGAGATGGCCGCGGTCGAGGGCTTCGGCCCCCTTGGGGCTTATCGCTATGCCACCCATCTGGACGATCCCCGTCCCCTGATCCTGATGCTCGAGGATCGGCCTTATCGCAGCCTGTCCTTCGATCTGCGCTTCGGCGGGGCCGAGACGCGCGACGGCCGCATCCTGGTCGCCCTGCCGCACAAGGCCGAGGCGCGCCCCGCCGAGCCACGGCCCGCCACGTCCGCCACATCCGCCACGCCCGCGGGAACGCCCCCCGGCGCCAGCCTTGCCATCGCCATGGCCGCCGCCCCCGTCGAGGTGGTGGGCGTTCTGTGCCGCCGCACCGTCACCTTGGGCGAATTGCGCGCCCTGGTGCCCGGCAAGCTTCTGCCCCTGCCGCGCGTCACCCTGGCCGAGGCGCGGCTGGAAACCCGCGACGGCCAGTTGCTGGCCATCGGCAAGCTGGGCGAGGCCGAGGGCTGCCATGCCCTGCGCCTTCAGGAATCCTGCCGCCCCGCCGCCGAACAGACGCCCGCCCCGGCCGCCGCGTCTCCGGTCCTGCCGCCCGCCGATCTGTCGGACAAGGATCCGTTCCGCGCCTCCCCCGATCCCCGCGCGATCGCCGGGGCGGCTTCGGCGCGGCTGGCCTCGGGGGCGTGATTCATTCTTTACACTTGAATTCCGGGCCTTCCGGCCGCATCTAACCCCCGTCCCGAATCAGCTGGGGCGATCAGAATGGAGTAACCATGGCCAAGGAAGAAATGCTCGAATTTCCTGGCGTCGTGAAGGAACTCCTGCCGAATGCGACGTTCAGGGTCGAGCTGGAAAACGGCCATGAGATCATTGCGCATATGGCGGGAAAGATGCGGAAGAACCGCATCCGCGTCCTTGCCGGCGACAAGGTGCAGGTGGAAATGAACACCTATGACCTGTCCAAGGGACGGATCAATTACCGCTTCAAGTGACGCGGGCGCCGCAATGACCGCGCCCATGCCGGGACAGGACGGCCCGCGCCTCGTTCTCGGCTCGGCCAGCCCGCGCCGGCTGGAGCTTCTGGCCCAGATCGGCATCGTCCCCGATCAGGTCCGCCACGCCGACATCGACGAAACCCCGCTGAAGGGCGAAAGCGCGCGCGGCTATGTCCGCCGCATCGCCCTGGCCAAGGCCGCGGCCTTGGAGCTAGCCCCCGGCGACGTGCTGCTTTGTGCCGACACCACCGTGGCGGTCGGCCGGCGCATCCTGGGCAAGCCCGCCTCGCGCGCCGAGGCGGCCTTGTTCATGCGCCTCATGTCCGGCCGCCGCCACCGCGTGCTGACCGCCGTTGTCGTGCGCCACGCGGGCAGAACGCGCGAGCGTCTGGTGGAAACGACGGTGCGGATGCGGCCGATCGGGGCGGCCGAACTGGACGCCTATCTCGACATCGGCGACTGGCAGGGCAAGGCGGGCGGCTATGCCATCCAAGGCGCCGCCGCGGCGTTCATCCCCTGGATCCAGGGCTCGTTCTCCTCCGTGGTGGGCCTGCCCTTGTCCGAAACCGCCGCGATGCTGGCGGCAAGCGGAATCACCATGAAGGAGTCTGCGCCATGAAGGGTCGCCAGGTCGTTCTGGGCCAACTGTTCGGCGCCGAGGCCGCCGCGCTTCTGGAGGACGGCCGTCTGGCCGACCTGCTGGTCGATGCCAGCGGGCTTGCCCCCCTTGTCCCCGGCGACATCTGCCGCGGCGTGGTCGAGCGGCTGATGAAGGGGCAGGGCGGGGTCTTCCTGCGCCTGCCCGACGGCCAGCGCGGTTATCTGCGCGACCGCTCCGGCCTGGGCGAGGGTCAGTCGCTGCTGGTTCAGGTCACCGGCGTGGCCGAGGAAGGGAAGGCCGTTCCCCTGACCTCGCGCATTCTGTTCCGCGGCCGCCATGTGCTGGTCACGCCGGGCGCGCCGGGCATCAACGTGTCGCGCCGCATCCGGGACGAGGATCTGCGCGCCGAACTGGAAGCCCTGGGCGCGGCCGCCGCACCCCCAGATGGCACCGGCGTCATCTTCCGCAGCCTGGCCGGATCGGCCGATCCCGACGACATCGCCGAGGAACTGCGCGGCCTTCTGGATCTTTCCGCTCGGATCATGGCAGAGCAGGGGGGGCAGCCCGAGCTGTTGCTGGGCGCGGCATCCCCGCACGAGCAGGCCTGGATGGAATGGGCCGATCCTGAACCCAACGCGGTCGAGGAAGGCGAGGACAGCCTTGCCCGCTGCGGCGTGCTGGAGGCCGTGGATGCGCTGCTGTTGCCCGCCGTTGCCCTGCCGGCCGGCGCCCATGCGGTGATCGAGCCGACCCGCGCCCTGGTTGCCATCGACGTGAACACCGGCAACGACACCAGCCCCGCCGCCGCCCTGAAGGCGAACATCGCCCTGGCCCGCGACCTGCCGCGCCAGTTGCGCCTGCGCGGACTTGGCGGGCAGGTGGTTGTCGATTTCGCCCCGATCCCCAAGCGCGACCGGGCCACGCTGGACCAGGTTCTGCGCGCCGCCTTCAAAGGCGAGTCGGCGGAAACCTCGCTGATCGGCTGGACCACGATGGGTCTTTACGAGATCAACCGCAAGCGCGACCGCATCCCTTTGCAGCGGCTTGCGCAGGGGGGGCGCTGATGGCCTGTCCGATCTGCAACAAGGCCGGCGTGCCCGAATATCGCCCTTTCTGTTCGAAGCGTTGCGCCGACATCGACCTGGGCCGCTGGCTTCGCGGGGCCTATGTGATCCCCGGCCAGCCGCTGGACGATCTTGCCTCGGACGGGGGCCTGGACGGGAATGCGGATGAAAAAAACCGCGCCGGGGGTCTGGACAGTCGCGGCAAGCGCCCGTAAACACCGCGTCACGCCACGCACCGAACGGTGCGCCAGGTCGCCCGGATAGCTCAGTTGGTAGAGCAGCGGATTGAAAATCCGCGTGTCGGTGGTTCGAATCCGCCTCCGGGCACCACAAAATACAACTAGAACAAATGCTTGGTTAGGTTGTGTTGGCTCGCATCAGGGCCAATATGGTTGTGGGTATCATTCGGGTATCATTCACCACGCAGCGACCTGCTACTGAACCTTCGCCCAAAAAGGAACAAAAAAAGAACTTTGTGGCCCTTGTGCCCTTGGCGCGCCATTCCCATATACATGATATGGCGCTCAATTGGGGGCGTTTCAGTTACGTGTTTAAACTGTCAAGGCCAGTTTCGCAGCCGGTGCAAGACGCGAGTTCGATCATTCGGGCTCCTCTCGCCAGCCACGCGGGCGGCTTTGCGGCAATTCGGCAATACCACATTGCCAGTTGTTTCACAGTATACATGACCACGTCGAAGACGAACGCACACCGCAGAACGGCGGGGGCGGAGATGTTAAGGGTCGGTGCGTTGACCCGATGCTCTTGCCCCCTCTCGCGGAGGCCGATGGAAGACGAGTTCGATTTCACCGCCAAGGACCTCAAGCACTATCCGCATTTCGATGCGCCGATCACGCTGAAGGAAATTCGCCACCTCGTCACAGACCCGCAAAGGGTGGCAGCCAATTCCTTCTACCCCTTTTTCCTCTATGAAGAGTCATGGCAGCCGTACCGCTCCACGGATGCGGCCAAGCCCGACAAGAAGACGCGACCGATCCGATACGGCGCGCGGCGAGACGCCTACATCTTTGCCTTCTACCGCCGGAAACTCTCCCGCCTCTATGAAGCGCGCCTCCGGGAGATGGGCATTGAGGATTGCCCGATAGCCTACCGGCAGGTGTTGAAGCCGAGGCTGGGCGGTGGGAAATGCAACATCGACTTCGCCAAGGACGCCTTCGATGAAATCGACCGGCTCGGGGATTGCGTGGCGGTTGCACTCGATATCAAAGGCTACTTCGAGAACTTGGACCACAAGCGGATCAAGAGCATTTGGTGCGACCTTCTGGGCGTTGATGAACTTCCGCCGGACCACTACGCGGTCTTCAAGAATATCACCAAGTATAGATACGTCGATCAGCGCTCTGTCTATTCGCGGCTTCCCGATCTTATTGCGCTGGCATCGAAACCAGCCAGCGAGGAAATCGGCAATGACGATACGCGCGACATGGGCCTTCAACGGCCAGACGAAAATCATCTTGGGCAACTGGCACCGTCTGTGGTGCCTGCTGTTCGGCCCGTTCTACTACCTGTTCAAGGGCATGTTCCTTTGGGCAATCTTGTCGCTGATCACGGCCAACGGCCTGTGGGTCGGCTTCCCCCTGTTCAACCGCGCCATCGTGCTGCGCCACTACCATCGCAAGGGGTGGGTGCAGGAATGACCGGCAGCACCTCTGCCCAAGCAGTTTGCCACCCGAGTGGAACCCGGCACGCGATATCGAAACCCAGCGCGAATGCGGACTGCATGAAAAGGCTCGGCAATTTGGGTCCGGCTTACGCCCGACAGACTGATAGATAGTCACCGTGTCGGTCCGAGGCGATCCGCGCGGCGCTGTCACAGGGCGACCACAGGGGGATGGGGGGAGGCTTTTTTTTTGTCGGCGCGCGCCCTGTGGGCGGACAAGGGGCCATGCATACTGCCGAGATTTTCGGCCCCCAGCCGATTTCAAGACCGTCAAGAACGCCAAGGCCGTCATGCATGTTCGTGGCGATGTTGAGGGTTCGAAGTGCGCCAACAAACACGATGGCGCTGTTGGCGTTCTTGGCGCACTTCATATCCTACCTGTGGTCACTCCTCGTCTGGCAGAGACAAGACCCAGCTTTTGCCCTTCTTCTTCGACACCACGCCCAAGGATCGCCGGGCGCGTTCCAGCGTCTTCTCTGAAATGTCGCGCGCGGCTGCCTCCTTTTCGACCTTGGTCGTGGCCTCTGGCCCGTTCTTGAGAAACACGCGCAGGAACTGGATGGCCTCGTCGAGCGCGGACATTTTGGGCGTGCCCCCCTCGGACGAAATCAGGTCATCGATGGTGATGTCTGATGGCCCCAGCCAGTTTAACGTCGCCATGCCGCCGTCATCGGCGTAAATTTCGTAGCTCTGGCTCTGCCCACGCTTCGCGATGTTGTGCTTGATGTGAACCACCAGCTTGGTCGAACTGTCATTCGGGTGTTCGCACACCAGAAACGCCGACCGTGCCGCGCCGATCACGTCCATCGACCCACCACCCCTATGGATGGCCTTGTCATGCTTGGCCTTGGTCAGGTGCCGGATGATCAGCACGGCCGTCTCGCCGGTTTCGGCAATGTCCTTGAGGAAGGAAAGAAGCTGCCGGATCACGTTCGGCTTATACATGTCCTGCCCACTCGGCACGTAGGCGAACAAGGGGTGCCGCGCAGCCAGCGCACGGGAAAACGCCTCGGCCTCGCTGACATCGTGGCGCGCATCCCAGAGCCAGAGGGCTTGGAAGCGATCAGGCGATGTTTCCCACACGTGGTTGGGCTGTGGTCTATAGGCGTCGGGGTCGCTGTCATCCATGTCGCACCAGCCCAATCGGGATGGCAGGGCGAACGTCCTTCTTCGACGGGCGCGCGAAAACGGGTTCGGGCAGAAGTAGAGGTTGCAATCCCAGCGCGAGTGCGCCCGGAAAAACCTGTTCAGACCCACGATCATCTTGTCTGCGCTGATCGCATGTTCGCGCCAGCGTTCACCATCGGGGTCGGAGGTGGCGACGAAGAGGAAGCTATCCTTCGGCGCGCCTTTCCAAATATCGTGGAGAAAGCCCACCATGCTCTGGTGGATGGCGAAATCGTCGTCGTAGTCCTTGAACGCATGGGGGTGCCCGAAACGCGGGCGACGTTGTGCTTTCACGCTGGAAGGCATGTTCTGTCCTTTCGGAAAATCTGGGAGGGTGGCAGGGCGCTTGGCCGACGGCACCGACGAGGCCCGGGTGCTGACGGTGCTGACGGTGGGCGCGCCAGGCCTGGCGCCCTTGCAGCGCATCCGCTCGGGCGCGGTGGGCACCGGGCTGGCCGAGCCGACCGTGGCCGCGACCCTGACGCTGGCACCCACCGCCCGGATCGTGGTCCCCGCAGGCCTGCCCGCAGGCATTGAAGAACTGATGAAACTCAGAAACCGAACCCGCGATCTTTTCGAGGTCTTGGATGATCGAAAACGAAAAGGCTCGGCGATTTCGCAAGAATTCAAGATCGATTTCGCAAACGCGCTGGCAGACGTTTTTGAACGGTATTTTCCAAACGCGCAGCCGTCACGCGGTGGCTATGACCGAACGCAAAACCCGAGTAGCGAGTATCAGGCTTTTCTAACAGCCTGTGCGCAGGAAGTGTTCGGTGACGGCTTCAAGTTCTCAGGCAACGTCTTGGATGAAGTCGCCAAACTGCGCGGCAACCGATAAACCTACGCATCGAACGCGCAACCTTAGCTACGCCTTTGATTTCGCGTGATTTCAATCTGTCATATGTTGTCCACACATGGGGCCGGCCTCTTTGTCAAACTGACGAAAGGGAAAACCATGAAGGACGAAATACACCTGCGAACGCTCGCCTCCCGCGCTGACCTCAAGCGCCTTGGCATCAACGTGAGCAACACAACCCTGCTGCGCTGGGAGGCCCGTGGGCGCTTCCCTCGGCGTATCAGGATGGCCGGGACCAGCGTTGCTTGGTTCCTGTCCGAGATCGAGGACTGGCTCGCTGACCGCGCCGCCGAGCGCGCCCGCACGCATTACGCAGACGCGGGGTGACCGGCTATGAGGATCATCAAGAAGAGGGGTTATTGTCCCAAATGCCTCGAAGAACTGGGCATGCTGAACAGCCCGGATCATCTGAGGGTGCTGGAAGCCCAAGGCAAGTTTCCTCGCCGGGTCGCCCCTCTCATGTGGGACGCGGACGAGGTTGACGACTGGCTTGAGCAAGTCACGGGCATCCGTCCGCAAAGACCGGTCTGCGACCGCTGACAACAACATCGGTGGGGCGACAGCCGCTTGGGCGCGACGGCGATGGCGTCGCCCGGCACCGGCATGCCCGTCACCTCGTCCAGCCAGATGTTGTAGCGGGTGCCGCGCACGGTGGCGCGCTCGACCGCCGCCACGCGCCCGGTGAAGCCGCTGGCGCTGCCCGCGACCGGCTTGCCGATGTGCTTGTAGACATGGCGGATATGCTCGGGCGTGTTGGGGTTGACCGTGATCATC
>Ga0181344_1000091_pt1 | contig 36152 bp, 57 predicted proteins | sample Su13VDMLBDD_FD_130098 | JGI IMG/M metagenome (GOLD analysis project Ga0181344, IMG submission 130098) | Freshwater viral communities from Lake Michigan, USA - Su13.VD.MLB.D.D | ecosystem: Environmental > Aquatic > Freshwater > Lake | place: USA: Michigan | collected 2013-07-15
ATCTTTAAAAAACCAGTTTCCTTCGGTTGTAACAGAATTAGATTCATCAGAGGCAATTACTCTGTATTTCACTTGAGCTAATGCCTCTGATTCTTCAATTAAATCTAAAATAGACCATTTAAAAGCTATCATCCTGTGTATGTTCCTGAACTTGAATAGACCAATACAGTATTGTCACCAACAGTTGTAATTGTTGGAGAGCCAGTAGTTGTTCCTGAATAGCTTGCAGTTGGAACAGAAAGGATTACAACACCTGATCCGCCATTGCCAGGATTAGAAGTGCTTTGTGATCCACCGCCTCCTGCTCCACGATTAGCTGTTCCTGCTGTAGCTGAACCTGAACCTGAAGAACCATTACCACCAATTCCGCTACCGCCTGTACCGCCTACTGGAGTTCCAGGAGAACCAATAGATGCTCCACCGCCACCAGCAGCATAATAAAGAACGCTTCCAGTAATATTTGAAGTTAAACCAGCACCTCCGCTACCGCCTGAATAAGAGCCAGCATTACCTCCGCTACCGCCAGCACCGCCTCCTCCACCAGCAGCAGTATTACCATTTCCGTCTACGAATACGCTAGTTGTTCCTTGTCCGCCACTAAAGCCTTGACCTGACACTCCAGCACCGCCAGCAGCACCAGTTCCAGTTCCTGAATTGTCTAAACCGCAACCGCCACCACCTGATCCACCAGCACCGCCAGGACTAGATGCTCCGCCACCATAACCACCGCCTGAAGCAACCAAAGCAGTAGCAAGACTTGAATTAGAACCAGCACTTCCAGGCTGCCCTGTTCCGTTATTTGCACCACCAGCACCAATAGTAATTGTGTAAGAAGTGCCTACAGTTAATGCAACAGTAGATACCAAGAAACCGCCTCCGCCACCGCCACCACCTGAATAATTCCAGCTACCGCCTGAACCACCGCCAGCAACAGCTAAAGCATAAATGTTGTAGTTTGGAGGAGTTGTAGACGATAATTTTATCCATTGATTTCCTGCATAAGCCTCAATATAGCCACTTGAATCTGTGTTATATCGAATCATGCCGTTTACAGGGGAAGAAGGTCTTTGAACAGTATTACCTACAGATAGCAAAACTGCACCAGTAGATGTAAATGCTCCTTGACCAGTAACAGTTAGATTATTAACAGTTAAGTTATTGCTGCTATCAGTAATTAGCAAAGTACCATTTTCGGCAGGAAGCGTTACAGTTACATCACTTGCTGTATCAGCATTAGTTAATGTGACTGAGCCGCCTGATGGCCCTAAAAATATTAAATCGGACATAATTTATTCCTTAAATAGCAACCCAAGATTGTGTAGCTTCATTCCAAGAGTATTGTTTTCCGTCTGTTGGCATAGCTACTGGAGCTACCCAAAGATAACTATCTTGATCTAATGTCCAGCTTGGATAAGGCTGTGGTGCAGCAAATCCTGTGCCATCGTATGTATAGCCAATTCCAGCATAGTTTTTGTTTAAAGCAACTCCGCCATCAGGCTGACCATCAACACCATAATGAACACCGCCTCTAGTGTTATAGCTAGTCTGAACCCATCCATGACCGACAGCACCACTATCAATAAAATCTTGATCGGCTACGATTACTTGGGTTACTACTTGATTTTCTATTTTAGCGAAATGTGCCATATTGTTTCCTTATCTTGCGTTAGCGTATTTAAATGGGTTTTCAGCAAATGCCATGTATATGTAAGTGCTTCCGTTTTGGTTGTAATCAGAGCTAGTTGTTCTTAATTTGAAGCCATTTGATAGAGCATCAATATTAATTGTTGTAGCTTCTGCCGAATTACTATTAGGATACAAAACAGAATTCATAACATTGTAAGTATTTCTTGATGTATCTTGTGTAACCCAATAACTACCAGCAATTGATGAAGATTTAATCATTACAAATTTAGGTCTAAAACCTGTATATACAAAAGTACCATCAGTAGAGCCATTTCCTGTATAACTATTAAATTGACTAAAGCCAGCTATTTCTGCCCAGCAATAAGCTACAGCAGCACTATTAGCAACTAATGTTACATCGCCTCTAATTCCAAATACTGTCGAAGTGGGTAAAGCATCGCCCCAAATTTGACTTAATGTAGTTAAAGCACTTGTATCATTTAATCTTAAAAACTGGTTTACATTGGTAACAACGGCAGAAGAATAAACAACCCAATTTGATTCTGAGGCTGAATTTTTTACAATTATTAATTTAGGTGTAACTCCTAAACCATGACCAACTGTTCCATTGGTATTTACACCAGTAGCTGTAAAGGTAACAATACTAAACCCAGCAGTAGCATTAACACTTACTGTGCTTGTTTGAGAACCAGCAGTATTAGTTGATGTAGTGCCTTGTCCAGCTTGCCATTGCCATGCAACATAGGTGTAACCTGATTCGTTTTGCCAGTAAGCTGGCGCACTACCATTTGCAAGGGTAAAGCCATTGCTATTAAGTGTTGTAATTCCACCTTGAGATGCTGGCAATACTGCACCACCCACATTTTGTGCGTAAGTAGCATCAGAATAAAGGTTATTGTAATAACCACTTGTCTGCCCACGAACAGAATCGCTAAGAATATTTAAATACCCTGATGCTGGATTTGTTCTTGATTTAGTCCACACCAAGTCAGGCTTAAATCCGCCAGCATTAACAATGTTTTGCGTAGAACTTGTGCCAGTATAAGTAGTAGCATCCATTACTGTCCGACCATTAGGAATTGCGTATGTAGTTGGCATAGTCTTATAGGTTGTAAGTGTTAAGAGCTACAAAGCCTGTAGGAGGAGTATAGACAAATGGTTGCTGACCAAAATTAATTGTTGGAGCATCAGCAGCAGATGAACCAGCAACAGCCGAAACAGGAAAATAAGTAGCCGTTGTTAATCCAGTAAATGCAACACCCTGGCTTGTATTATTTTTGTAATAAGTAAGCGTTCCAGCATCAGCATCAAAAGCAACACCAATTAAATCGCCTGTTGTATAAGTAGCTCCGTAAGCTGTTCCCACATTATTATTGTATTTATTGCCGTTGTATTGATAGCCCCATCCGTAAGCATCAGTTCCAAGACCTGAACTTGTTGAAGCTGCCTGTGAAGTTGCAATGCCTACAGAAGCTGCTGGAGTATTTGATGTGTAAATCCATTCAAAATAATACTTACCAGTTGTAGGATAAGCCATTGATGCACGATTTACTGTCCAGCCTGAACTAGAGTAAACACGCAGATTTCCATTGTCTACAGTAGCATTTGTGCCTTTATCCAAAGGATTTATAACTGGATAATTAGCTACAGTTGCACTTGTTAATGTAGGAACATCAGTCATTGGATCATAGGTTGCACCAGCAGTTACGCTAATGTTATTAGTAGCCCAGTTGTTACCCATTGGGCTAAAGTCATAGCCTAAAGTAGTTGTGGATGCTGTATTGCTAAATGGCAAATAAAAGCCGTTAGTGCCGTATGAACCAGCATAGGTAATTGGTTGCCATACTCCATAGCTATTAAATGTACCAAAGCTATTAGGTGTTAATGCTTGACCATCTATAAATTGAACATTGCTTAAATAACCATCAAAATTACCTGCTGGCATTGTTTGATTTAAATATCTAGCAATATAGTGACCAGCTACTGAGTTAAATGCTGTATCTGTATTTTGAGCCAAATAATCACTTCCAGTAAATGTTTGCTGAACACCATTCACATATAGTTTAGTTCTATTAGATGCTGTTGCTTGTGTAGTGTCCATTGCCAAAACAACATGATACCAAGCTGAAGGATCACGAAATACTGCGTTGGTTGTTAAACCTGATGCCTGACCAGCCCCATAAAAACGAATAGTATCGGCAGAAAGAAACGCAATAGAATCTTCATTCCCACCTGAAGCAACCGATTCAAGAGCTTGTAATGAACCCAAAACACCTCTTTTAACCCAGCCACTCCATGTCCAAGTTTTGCGATTGCCTGTTGTTGTTGGAGTGCGAGATAAATAAGCGGAATTGCTTTGACGGAATCTTAAAGAATTGCCAATGTAAGTTAATGGAGTCAAGTAGCCTGAACTTGTGAAAGTATGGATTACATTGCCACCAGCTAGAGTTACTGTGCCACCAGCCATTTGCTGAGTAGAGCCAGGGTAACTAATAATTACAATGCCTGAACCGCCAGCACCGCCTGAAATATATCCGCCTCTTGATCCACCACCGCCTGAACCTAAATTGGCAGTTCCAGCAGTTCCAGCACCAGTACCTGATCCATCACCGCCTCCGCCAGTACCGCCAGTTCCGCCAGTTCCAGTACGGCCTGAAAGATAAAATCCAGCACCTCCGCCTCCACCGCCAGCATAGGTTACGCTACTGCCACTTATTGAAGAAGCTGCGCCATTTCCACCATTTCCACCTTGACTTGTAGATCCTGCACCACCTACAGCACCAGCACCGCCACCGCCTCCTGCACCAGTATTTCCTGCACTTGTGCCAGCACCACCAGCATTACCTTGGCTAGTAGTAGCAGATCCTCCAGTTGTAGTAGTTGCTCCACCGCCACCGCCACCTGAACCACCAGTAGCTCCATTGTCGCTAGAGTTTGTATATCCACCGCTACCACCACCTACTGAAGCTGTGGCATAAGCACTAAATACAGAGTTTGAGCCTGAAGATGCTGCTGTAGCACCGCCAGCACCAACTGTAACCACATATATTGAGTTTGTATCAACATCTAAATCTGATCCTGATAACATTCCTCCTGCACCACCACCACCAGCAGCAAATCCACCTGAAGTATCAGTTCCACCAGCACCACCACCAGCCAATATTAAATAACTTACTGTTAATGTGCTTAAAGGAACTAAGCTGCCTGAAGTTGTAAAGGTATGAATAGTTGAGCCGCCAACAGATGTGACTATACCGCCACCAAATTGTTGCACTCCAACATAAGAAATAATTACCACTCCTGATCCGCCATTACCGCCACTAGGAGGAGTTCCGCTACTAAAACCAGCAGCACCATTACCACCATTTCCTAAACTAGCAGTTCCAGCAGTACCTGAAGCTGCACCTGAACTTGCTCCTCCAGTACCACCAGTAGAATAAGTTACAGATGAACCTGAAATACTTGATGCTGTGCCTGTGCCTCCAGCACCTCCTGTGCCTGTGCCGCTACCTACTGCACCACCAGCACCACTTGCACCTCCGCCTCCGCCTCCGCCTGTGTTAGAAGCATCTGTGGAATTTCCGCCAGCATTGCCTTGCCCACTTGGAGAAGCTGAACCGCCAGTTGCATTTGTATCTGCACAACCACCACCGCCTGATCCGCCTGAAGCAGCAACCTGGTTTGAAGTTGCACCTGATCCGCCACCAGTTGATGTGACAGCATTGAATACTGAGTTAGATCCGTTTGTAGGCTGAGTTCCTGTAGATGGATAAGCAATTCCTACTCCACCTGATCCACCAGCACCAATTGTAACTGTATAAGTTACACCTAGGCTTAAAGATGTTGTTCCAGTTTGATAACCACCAGCACCTCCACCGCCCATACCTCTTGAATTTAAATTGCCAAAGTTTTGTCCACCACCTCCGCCACCAGCTACGATTAAATAAGTAGCATTAACTCCAGCAGCCCCAGCACTAAAGCCAAAGGCAGATAGACAAGCAGTACCAAATTTGGATAAACGAGGCATTTATGAGAATTTAGTTTGTGAGGCCAATACTGTGTAAGTAGCTGACCCAGTTTTAATAATGACATAGTTATAAACATCAACGGCACTTGCGTTTCCGCTTGTAGGAGCAGAACCTTGCCATTTTGTAGTAACACCTGAAGTAGTGCCATCAATCTGAACAGCAGAGTTGTAATAAGCAGTAGCACCTTGAGTTACGGCAAAAGACAAACAAAGTGTATCGTTTGTAGCCATTACAGTATTCAAAGAAGTGCCGCTAGAGCCCCTGAAATTAACAGTCCAGTTAGCTGAAGCATTGCTTGTGTAATACAAAACTGACTGAGTTGTTACATCATAGTTAATAGTGCCAGTTGCAGCAGTAGCTGAAACAGTTGAAGGCTCTGCAATGTTTGGTGTTTTAAACCCATAAGCACTTGATGTGCCAGCCATATTAGCTGAAATAAGGCTTAAAAGACCAGTAGAAGGGTTAATGCTAACCTTTGTAGAACCAGTATTAATAGTAGAAATACTACCGCTTGTGGCACTTGTAAAGGTTAAATAACGGCTTGCATTGGTTGTTGTGTCATCCGCAACAGTAATGCCAGTAGCGGCAGTAGTCCATGTAGGAGCAGAAGATCCATTGCTGGTTAAAAACTGACCAGTTGTGCCATTTGCTATAAAAGCTGTAACTCCAGCAGCACTTTGATAAGGAATTTGACTTGCAGCACCACCAGCTAATGCAGTAGATAAAGAAGCAGTTCCAGTTACATTACCAATAAAGCTTGTTGCTGACAATGCGCCTGTAGACGGATTAAAGATTAACTTTGAAGAAGTAACATTTAACGCAGTTGTATTACCTGAATCAATATCGCTAAAAGTTACATAATAAGAATCGTTATTAGTCGTATTATTAATGCCAAGACTTGTAACTCCACCTACAGTAAATGGAACTCCTTGACCTACAAAAGTGTTAAAACTTCCATCTTGATTAAAGTAAGCCTGGACAGGAAGTAGATTTTGAACTGTAGAATTAGCTGGACTTGACATAATTTAGCCTTAACTTGCAGTATGCAATATAGAATAATTCAAAGAAACTGCTTCGCTATACGCATTATTTGTGCTGTTTTTAATTACCACACTAAATGAACCATCACCAATAGAAGCAATAAATACATTATATGCACCCAATGTGCCGCCTGAAGCAATAGAACAAATTACATTATCATCTGCACTTATTGAGCTATTTGTAACAATAAAAACAGCTTGTGCAGAAGGAGCTAATTGACTGCTTGCAGTAACAATTTTTCCTGATGAAGTGTTTATTGTCACACCAGTAGATTTGTTATTTGTTTGCGTTACAGTAGCAAAGTTTCCTGAAGCATAACCAATAGTTGAAGTCGCTTGAATAACTTCCGCAGTAACAGTTGTGGCATTGATGGGGCAAGAAATTTCATTTCCACCCTGCCCAAAAAGACCTAAACAGTTGCCATCTGCATCATATTTAGCCTGAACTGGCAATAAATTAGTTGAACTAGTGCTTGCAACTTGGTTTGAGCTCATTAGTTAATTCCTTCACCTGGAGTAATTTCTACAGATGCTGCGCTTGCAATAAACCAAGCATTAGGAGGAATTCCAGCAAAAACAGCTACTCCGTTAGCAGGAATAGACAAAGTATTTGCAGAAGGAACACCAGCAGTAGGAGCAGTAACGACAGGAGTAGAAGTGCCATCAAAAGGTTCTTGTGGTTGCCAGCTAATGCGTACAAGGCTAGAAGTCAAATTAACAATACGATAGCCAGTTGGATACATATTGTTGCTAGTCGTAACTTGAACAGCAGATGTGCCGACCAAATAGGTAGATCCAAATGGAGTAAATGCTGAGTTATACATTCTTTTTTCCTTATAAAAAGGTCAATTCATTATATGTTATTTAAGAAAAAAAGCCACGCTTTTTGGGCATGGCCTTTTCCTTTTACATCAGCTTTATTTAAGCAGATACGCTAAAGTCGTAACCATAAACATAAACATCAAAAGTCGCACCAGCTACAGCAGTAGTTAGTGGAGCAGTAACATTTAAATAGAGGTTTTGAACAGTTGTTGCAGCAGTTTGTGCAGTAGGAGCAACCAAAGAAACACCTACAACAGAAGCTAAGTTAGCGGCTGTAATTGCACCATACAAGCTAGAACCGCCTGAAGTTGTTGCTACACCCATAGCTAAACCAGTAGGTGTAACTGCTGCACCTGACAGATTTAGGTTAGTAACGATCAAGCTTTGTGGCAAAAATACAGAGCTATTAACTACTTGCATTGGATAGCTTGCAATAGCGTTAGCGTTTACATTCTTAATAGTAGCGATCAAGCGCAGGGTTTGGCTTGTCGTTACATTTGAAGGATGCGAACTAGTGGTAACTGCTGGGCCTGGATTAGACATAATTATTTCCTTTTAAATATTTAAAAAGGAAGGGCTTTCGCCCCTCCATTATTAAGCCGCAACTCGGCAAGCAAGTTCTTGATAGAGTGGGGCCCAGCCGTACAGCACATCAACTCGAGTAGGAATAGAATCGTTGTTAATGGTGTATTGACGAACTACACGCATTGACAGACCAATTTCCTTGTCTGATGCACGACCAGCAAAATGAACACCTTCAGGCAATTCCAAGTCAGCCATAGCCAAAGTAAACGCATTTTTGTGCATTACGATGTTCTGTGGAGAAACTACACCTGATCCGCTTGCATTGTATTGGCTTGCAAAGAAGGCAACAGCAGCAGTAGAGCTAGTTGTAGGAATTGACACATTTTGGAACTGACCGCCTGAAATAACAGCAGGAGAAACAGTAACAGAAACGCTAGAACCTGAAGCAACTGAAACAGCAGATTTAACTACGAATGAACGCAGTTTGTTTGTGCCGTAAGCTTGACGATTCTGTGGGTTTACTGCATATACACCAGCAATAGTGAAAGTGTCACCAGCGTTCAAGTTGATAGTACCAGTATTGGCGGCTGTCAAAGTGATTGTGGACTGTGAAGCCCAGCCTGATGTCAAGAAACCAGTTGCAGTTGTAGTGTTTACAGATGCTGTAACAGTATTGGTTGAAAAGTTACCAAAAGTTTGTGAAACGATGTTTTGGTCAAGCTTCCAGTTCATACCGCCTGAATCACGACCCATCAAGCCCTTGGTGTATTGGCTAGAGATTTGAGTTGTAGGAACAAACAAACCTTTTAAGCTGTCTACGATAGTAGCTGATGTGAACGGCTCAACGATACAGCTTCTACGACCATCACGAGGTGCACCTTCAGAATCCAAGTAAGCTTGGGCATTCAAATAAGTGAGCAAAGATGTTGGAGGAGTACCAGCAGTACCAACGATGTTAGCTGTGTTCAAGTTAGCAGTAGTTGTGCCGTCAAAGTCAATTTTGTTGGCAATAGCAGCTACGGCTGGCTTCAGAATACGATCAGAGAACATATCCAAAGACAAAGCTAAGTCTTGAGTTGTGAATTGTGTATCCACATGGAACTGAGTTGAAAGAGTTACAGGAACTGAAGTTTCGTTCAAGTCCTCAACATTCAAAGCAGGGCCAGTAGTACCAATGAAACGACCAGGTCTACGGACATTGACTGTTGCGCCAATTTTTGCGCCAACTACAGCAAATTGGTCATCGTAGTTACGATCTACTTCAGAAGAAAATGTTAATTCGTTTTCGAGAACCATCAACGCTTCGTTGGTGATTTTCGAGATAGTTAATAGCGTATTTGCCATGATTTAAATCTCCAAAAAAATTAGGTTTATCAGCGTATCCGATTAGCTTTTCGAGCAGCTTTCCATTGGGCATATGAGCCGTAGAATTCACCATTGGTGTCTACAAGCACATCTGCTCCAGCAGATTTACCACCCTTTAATGGGCTAATTGGTGCTGGTGCTTTACTTTGAGTAACAGTTTTTGCTTTAACTTCAGGCTTTTCATCTTGGGCCTCAAATCTAGCTTCCAAACGACCAATCTCTTTAAGAGCTTTGATAGCTGGCATTTTTGACAAGGATTCAGCGTATTCATCATCAGAAGCCAAGTGGTAAAGGATTTGTGCTCCAACATCTGATTCAATGATTGCATCACGCACAGCATCACTTACAACTGTGGTGCTACTGGCTACAATTTCATCAAAATCAGGCATAGAACTCTTTGCCTTTGCTACTTTTTGATTCCAATTCTCAATTACTTTATTGCGTTCTTCATCAGCTTTACGCTGTGATTCGGCAATGTCCCTATCTCTTAATGCTTTTTCAGCACTCCATTCCGCTAATGCTTCTGCATATTCAAAAGCATCATTGAACTGGCTTGCTTGTGGCTTGTCATCAACATTAGCTGTTTGGGCTATAGGTTGAGGATTTGCCCTTGCTTCAACTTCTCTTAAACGCTGTTCTAAGGCATTTGCACGATCTTCAGCTTCCTGAGCTCGCTTAGTTACTTTAGAAAAACGCTTTTCTAACTTGTCTTTCGGCTTTTCTGATTCCTCTGCTGCATCCTCTGCCTTCGGTTCACTCGAAGATTCCTCAGTCCCTGGCTCTGAATCAGCGTTTTCCTCTACAGGAGCATCAACTGTTTCAGCCGCAGTTTCTTCAGGAGAATCCGCTAAACCTAATCTTTCTGCATAAAATTCTGCCGCATTACCACTAGTTACTACATTGCTTGCTTCTCTTACTTCATTGACTTCGGCCATGATTTCTCAAGCTCCTAGTTATTACCACCGATTAAAATACTAAATTCTTTATTTGTCAATTATCTTCTAATAATGACTTAATTTCATCTTGATGCTTTTTAAGCTCATCAGCGGTCATTCCGTCATAAATGCTTTTAGGCTGGTCAGGCTCATATTTCTTACCAGCCCTTTTAGCCAATTCTTTCATTTTCCATTCCAAGACATTACTTCCAGTTAATGTAGGCATATTTTCTCCGATTAAATTGCTCTTTCAATAGCTTCTGTATCTGCTGCTCTTTCTGACCTTTCATCAATCTTAGACAAGATAAGGGCTAATTTAGCTTTCATGCGTTCAATTTCAAGCCTTGTTTCGCTGTCAATAATAGTGTCATGTGCTTTAGCTTCGACTTGCATCTGTGAATCAGTCATACGAGCATCAATATCCATCTGCTTACGAGCAGTTTCGGAAGCTTGTTTTTGTTCTTCAATCGAGGCACGATACTTCATATCCATCTGCATAGCTTGAAGCTGCTGCTGCAAATCTTGGATAACTTGCTGGCTTTGAGCCAACTGCATCTGAACTTGTGGCGGAATATCTGATTTATCGTCAATCTGAGCCAATGGATTAGCGGCAGCCAAACGATCTGCAATAATGTCTGCACCTGGGAAGTCCATATTTCGGAACACCAAATCGCCAGCTTGCTTCATCAAATCAGGATCTACACCCATCATGCTAATCATGGATTCAACAGCTTCCTGTCGCTTAGAGTTATAGCCAGGGCCTGTTTCCATAACAATGTCGTATTCGCCAACAGTTACATCATTAAGGATGGTTTCAACACCCATCTCATCCATAGCTTTTTGATTGACATTAACAATCTCGCCCTTGCCATCATCTCCAATAATGCGTAAAACTCTTTCGCTGTCATAAACATGAGGAATCAAGTCAAGGATAATGCGACCAGTTTGCTTAATAGAACGAGTTAAATTATCGTAATAATGATAATTAGTCATGTCAGTTTGCTGCTGCTGACCTTGAATTGCTTTGCCTGACTGATTACCCTGTGGAAGCATAGATGGATCATAGATACCCACTACAGCCATCAAATCGGCATTTAATCCTTCTAAAGCTGTAGCAATTCCCATTGGAGGAGCTTCAGGCTGCAATCTTTGCGGAGCAGGAGCTTCTCTGCCTTCACTATCTGTTTGCTTGTAACGCAATACAGGCATAGATTTAATGTTAGCTTGCGCCCACTCATCTTCATGGCCTTCATCTTGGCCTTCAGCCAATAGCCATTTAGCTTTAGGAGCAAGGGCAACAGATTCTGTAAGGGCAGTAGACCAAAAGTTATACATCCTTTGTGGATCTTTAGCCATGCGAGTAAGACCAAACTTCTTCTTCTTGCTATCAACAATGAGTTGCTGACCATAAACAGGCACAACTGGAATGTATTTACCAGCCCAATCTCGGCTTTCCAAGATTTGCATACCAGTAAGTTTTACCCATTTAATCTGCTTTTTAACTGTAACCCTGCGGCTTACTTCATAAATACCAGCAGCCAACATAACATCCTGGCTTGGCATTTCATCTTCATAAACAGTAGTGCCATCGCTTAAAAGCACCAGTTTTGTATGCTTATATTCTGTGTAGAAATACTCGGCAATCCGAATATCTTCTTTTGTGATCCATTCTGATTGGCTATCGCCTGTGCCTCTAGGTGTAAATCCTGCATCAGTTTCCGCATCAGGATACATCTTACGGAAAGCTTCTTTGCTTACAACCTCAGTAATTAAGCACTTTTCGGCATCTGAGCCATCAGGCTCATTGCTATTAGGATCAAAATAAACCATAAAAGGATTTTCAATCCTCTTGATGTAAATCTCCTGATCGAATGAGTCAGGTCTAACATAATCAGTAGTAATGCGCCAATAGCCCCAACCCATGCGAACAGCAAAATCAAAAGCATTGTCATAAGCGGCATCAGCATCAGATTGCTCCTCTACATGGCGGCAAATGCCAGTAATGATTTGAGCCATTTTCTCATCGGATTGAGTATTCATTCCATGAGCTTTGATTCTTGGTCTTTGCTGTCTTTGGCTATTAGCAATTTGACGGCAATACGCATCAATCTTATTGATGGTCAGATAAGGTCTAGATTCAAGCAAACGGCTGTTTTGTATCTCTACAGGCCATTGATCTCCACCAGCAAACTTTAAATCATCTAAAGCTTCAACACGATTATTGGAGTCATTATCAGAGCAAAAGCGCAGGAATTCCTTGGCTTCATCAATGATGCTATCTTCATTGTCATCTGCGTATTCTGAATCGTAGATACCCATAGGTGATCCTTATATCATATTTGTCAATAGTTTAAGACATCCAACTAGAAACTTGGTAATTTATTTTCTTTGCTGTTTTCTTTTTAGGCTCATTAATCATTAATCCAATGTAACGGAAGGCATCTGCGCCATGTGAATAATTGTCATGCAAAGGCTTACGACTAAATGCGCCAGTTTCTGGGTCAGTATCATACCTATAATGCCTTAAACATTGTAGTCCTTCATAGCAGTTTTCTCTATCAAAATAACATTTGCTAAAGATAGTCCTTGCGGCATTAATTGAATCAGCTATAGGTACTCGGTCAATAATTCTGACATTAAAGCCTGCCGCCCTAACAATATCCTCAATACTTCTACCATGTGCAGCCAAAGTCTTATTTTGAGCATCATGTGGCAAATAAAGTGTTTCATAGACATAACCAAAGGTTTGCATTTTGGCTAATATCTCACTCATAGTGGTTTGATTTGTCTCGTAATAGCGTATAAGCCTTGTTTCCATACCTACAAATTGCAGAAACCACACCGCTGTTGCATCCGACCAACCAATGTCAAAAATGGCAAGTACAGGCTTGGTGGCATCATAAGGCACTCTAGTAATCCTGCCATCAAATTCGGCTTGTTGCATTTCTTTAGCAAAAATAGCCCCATCTACAGTTTGGCGACACATTCCTTCCCAAACGGTATTGTAGGATTCTCTATCTCTAGCGTATAAAGCATCCTTTTCAAGCCTTAAAGTCTCAGGAAACCAAGGATTGTCTTGCCAGTTCACTTTAGCAACCAAGCAATCACTAGGTGGATTGGCTACAAAGCGTTGGTAAGTCTCATCCGTTTCCAATTCAGGGTTAAAACTAATCCAAATTTCGGACTTTTCTTTACGAATGGTAGGAATAAGCACCGACCAACTTAGTTTTGATGTTGTATTGGCTTCTTCCACCCAACATATATCCACACCTTCGTATGACTTAACATTGGCAATATTGTTTTTTAAGCCTACAAATGCGAATTCTGAGCCATTTTTGCCACGAATAGAATTTTGTGTAATCTCAAAGTGTGCATCAAGTTCCATTGCATAGATTTGGTCACTTAATAATTTATGGACAGAATCTTTAATAGATGTCTGAAACTCTCGAGCACAAAGGATACGAGTAGGTCGCATAGCCGCAATAATAAGCAAAGCCCTAGCAATGCCCCAAGACTTAGCACCACCACGACCGCCATACAAAACCTTGTAACGAGCAGGGTCAAAAAGGATGGATAACTTTTCAGGAAACTCAACCTTGGAGACAAGTTCCTTGAGCTCATTATTGGGCTGTGTCATTAGGCTTTACAAAAGTTACTTGAATACCAGTTAATTCCTTGCCTTCAGGACCACTAAGTTCTTGTTTGACTGTTTCAGACCACTTCATTTGGCTCTTAGTCCACCAAATCATGGCTGTAGTATCACCAGCCATAGCTTTTTGGAATAAACCACGACCAACTTGTGCATTAGCCTTGGCTTTGCCTTTAATAAGCTCATCGCCAAAATGCCGCCTTAAAGTAGCCAAACTAATGCCAGTTCTAATAACAGCACATATTTGTTCAAATGGAAGCCCATAACCACTTAATAACTCAACTTGGGCTTTTTCATCTTCAGTAGGCACAAATGGCTCACGACCCGCATTTTCACGAGCTCCGCCCCATTCCCCCTTTTTTACCATATCTTTTTCAAGTTGCATTTTTTAACATTTCCTTTAATTCTTCGCTTTTTACTTCAGGTTTGACTTGAACAAGTTTAATTTCATAACTATTTTCCTTGATTTTGTCCCAGTCTATATCCTTTCGCCTTATTAGTTTGGCATCAAACTTTTTCCAAGCATCTTTAATAATATGTTGTGGTCTATCAAACCTACGATTAACAGTAACAACTCCAGGCCATAGTCTTTCCAATGATCTAGCCATTTTTAATCTGCCATCACCTTTGTACAAGACTTCAGCATTACCACCTTTCATGGTCATGGTAGCCATTTTGTCTATTAAGAATACATTAAACAAAACTGTACATAAGCCGCCACTTAGTACCTGTAAGCATAGATCAGTATCTTCGTTGTATCTACCTCGCCAACGATAGTCTATGTCATTCTGTATGCATAAACAGCTATAAACATGGACATTTAAGTTAAATGGTGGCTTTTTGCCTACAGCAAAGAATGTGTAATTTAAGCCGCCTATGGCTATATTTTCATAACGATTAATAAAATCTTCTGATGCTTTTAAAGCTATATTGGTATTACAGCGTATTCTTTTGCCTTTATGCAACCTACGAACCATATTGATATTGTCATCAAATATCCAATGTCTAGCGTAGCCAGCGGCTTTAGAGTGTTCCCATACCCAATTTCTAGCTGGAATACTACCTAAACCTAAGTTTTGAAATGGTAAGACTAATATCCTTTCCACCCCATAGATATCCGCATAAAGCTGTTTTTCTTGTGGTTCTACAACTATCTTAAAATCCACCCCATCTTCTACAAAGAAATTAGCTGTTAAACAACAGTCGTGCCTACCTTTGGATATTATGTAAATAGGATATTCAGGCTTATTCATACTTTACTGAGGAAATATCTTCATTTTCCCGAGGTGGCCACCAGCAAGACCAAGTTGTGCCGCCATCTTTACCCATTTTTAATTTGGATAAGGATGCAAACTGCTCTCTATCTTCTTCAGACCTGAATTGAATGGCAATCTTAATTGGATCTTCTTTGGCTTGATAGTCAGGCATGCCCACCCATTCAGCCGCTTCATTGATATTTGCTATTTCTTTGCCATGTCTTGTAACCATAACCAAGTTAGCAAGCATCATTTCATCGTAGCCAGTGCCCAATAGACCATCTATATCGTCATCCTTGACCTTTTTAAGGATTTCCGATAGTGACCTATCATCTATTTCAGCTAATCGCCCTACCTCGTTATCACCAGCCAAGATTTTTAATGCTTGTGGGCTTTCAGGATCAATATCAAGCTTAATAATGCTAATTTCAGTCATACCAAGCTTTTTAGCGGCTTTAATAATGCCATGACCAGCCAAAATAGTATTATCTTGCGCCACCACAATGTTTTTATAAAACCCATTTTGCTTAATACTTTGCATTAAATGGGCTATTTGGTCATCATGATGCTCTCGATAGTTTCTATCGTGATTTTTTAAAGTGTCTATTTTGACAATTTGCGAAGCATTAACCTTGGCTTTCATCAATTTCCTCTGATTTGGCTGGTATTTGTGGCAAAGCTTGTCCATGAATCTTAGCTACTAATGGAGCACATTCCGAATACGGATTTTTACCAACGGAAGCCAAAACATAATTAATTTCTTCAAGGGTTAAATCTAATTTAATCATTTTTTACCTTTTACAGTTTTGGCAGCCATCTTAAATTCTTTAGCTGTAGGCGCATCTTTTGAGCCTGGTTTACGCATTTTTTCACCTGATCCAGCTTTGATGCGTTCTTGTTTAGCATGTATATTGGCATATAAGCCAGGTTTAGTTGCCATAGTCTTACTCCTAGTTGTAGCCTTTTTAACGGCTGGTTTGCGTTTTACTGCTGTTTTAGGTGCTTTTTCAACTTTATCTAACGCAGACTGGTAAATCCTATTGCTTTCTAATGCGTTTTTTTGCATTTCTTTTAATTCAGGAGGATAGTAATTAATCCAATACTTAAAAGATTGAATAACTTTTTTTAATGATTTAAGCATTTTCAGCTTCCACAAAACAAACATCTTGCCAAGACATCACCAAGTATTTAGTGCCATCTTCTTCATATTTAAAGTATTTTAAATATTCTTCGCCTGGATCATCATTCATAGTGCCAAATCGGATGCGAGCACCCACTTCTATTGGCATATCTTCCCTGCGACCATTAGGAAGCTTCTTGCCAGGGCCTACGGCAATGACAGTTCCCATGTTTTCTACTTCTTTGTTTGCAACAATAATTACGCTGGAAAGCTTTCTTACATCAGGCTTTACAACAATTTTGTCACCCATTGGCTTTAATCTCATGATTTCTTCGGCCTTCCTCTAGATTTTTTAACATCAGGAGCAACCGAAGGTTCAGCAATAGACTCAACCAAAGCTTGAAATGCAGGGCTTGAAATGGAAAATTCACCGCACCAGCCATTGCTAGATGCGTTTATTGCGGAAGGGTATCTATGGCACATTCCCATGCCCCTATCGCCTAAAGAAAAAAATCGACAAGAATTACAACATTCTTTATCGTTTACATCAGCCATTTAGTTCTCCGATTACTATTTGGTTAGAAAACCCTGTAAGCCTTCACTTATAGGGTTTTCGCTTTTTAAAGCTTACTTCTGACCAGCATCTTCCTTGGCATAAGCAGTACGCTTGTGCTCATAGCAAACACCAGCAGTACGACCAGTATTGAACAGCTTGTCAGATCCAACTGCATCTTCCATACCCATTGCAACACCACCTTTTAATGGCTCATGACGCTCACCTTTTGTATCAGCGGCATCAGCGCCTTTAGGCATTACACCACCTGTACGCAAAGGAATACCTTTGCTTGAATCCATCTTACCCATAACATTTCCTTTTTTAGCTAAAAAGACTGCAAAAGCGCAGTTTCTTAATTTTATGGTGATTTTAAGCCATGTCAAGCATTTTAATAAGCCTTATTGCGGCATCTACAGAATCAACTCTGCTTACCGCACCTCCTCGCCAATCTTGCATAAATTTAATTTGTGGTTCTGTAAAGGTGGCTTTGGTATCACGCTTAATTTCCACGAGGACAGACTTTCCCTTGTATCCGACAAGCAAATCAGGACAACCACGACCAACAGTTGAAAGATTAAGAACAGAAGCACCCAACGCAATAAAGGTATGAATAAGCTGCTTTTGGTTTTCATCAACCCTCTTTTTGTAGTAAGTCATTTGTTTTTTCTACTAATTCCTCAGGGCTTATTCCCCAATAAGATGTAAATCCTTTAGCCCCAAGTGCGTGATAACTGGAATTTCCAAGTCTATGGTGGTAAGCGCATAAGGGGACTGCAGGCGCAAGCGAACGCTTGCCTCCGTACCTTCGAATGTGGTGAATTTCCACTTCTGTATCGGTGTCGGTAATACCTTTTTGCCTGCACAATATGCAGCCCAGTCGTGCCAGTTTTGCATAATGTTCTCTTTCAGCTTTAGTCATCTAACCAGTCTTTTTCCTTTGGTGCGCACGTATTGTCATTTAAAGCATATTGTGGAACCCAAAACTGTGGATTTCGCCCAATTTGCTTAACTTTCCAATATTCTTGCTTTTTAGCATCTTTACCCATTATCCAGCCACGAATTGTATAAGTTCCAAGCATTCCAGTTAAAAGATAATACTTTCGTTCATCTTTGTCCCAAGTGTGCATTTCAAGGTCGCCATCTTCATAATGAGTGCATCTTACATCCACATCATCAACATCAGCACCACCTTTTACGCCTTTTGACCAAAATTTGTTTAAATGTTTGGCTAAAGCGGCTTCAGCCAATGCACCTTTAACCATTCTGCCAAATAAATCATGCTGTGGCTCACCCGACCTACTCCATAAATCATTGTTTTTTATGTTTTCTATGGCTCTTTGACAGCCAATTAAAGATGCCATTTGTATTTCAGCAGGAGTTAAACTAATTATGGTCATGGGCTATATCCTCTAGCTTTAAAGCATTTTCTACCAAAGCATTAGCAAATTTAATGGCATTTTCTTTATCTTGAGCCACCATTGCGTTGTAATAGGCTTGCAATAGGTTTTTTACATTTAAATAAGGTTGGCTAAAGTCTTTCATTTACATATTTCCTTGTCTGCGGTTTGAAGATAAAGTGCGCCAAATATCAATAATGCGCATTTCGTGGTTTCTTTGGTTATCCAAAGTTTTAAAGTTTTTAAAAGCATCAGCGTAAGCCTTAACAGCTTCTTCGTATTTAACGCTTGATAAAGCCTTTGCTTCTCTTTCTGCTACGGTTCCTTCGGCTAACAGGAAAGAATGGCTTTTAGCCTGTTTTAAGCCTTCCTCAAGGTATTTAACTTGACCAGCCCATGCTGCATGGCTTTCATCAGTACTTGATAGCTTAATTAATGCTTCTTCTACACGATTTTCAGTTAATTGTTCCAAATTCATCACTTCCTCCAGTCATTTGCACTTCCCCGATTACCTTTACGCCATTGGTCATTAAAATCTTTTTCAATTTTGTGCCATCTTTTGTAAAGACCTGTATCTACTACCCACTTCCTAAAACCTTGTAATCCGTGTTCTTGCCTAGCTTTTAAGCAATAACGCACATCACATTGATGCCTAAATTCTTCGCTATGCAACCAGTTTTCGCTTTTCACGTTGAGCAATCACAAAGTTTTTCATTTCCCAATATGAGTTAAACCTAGATTTAGCAGGATCACCACATTCAGCCCTATATGCAGCTTCTATTTGTTGATCGTTGCCTAAAGGCAGCTCCTTAGCCTTTTCAACCTCGGTAATAATCCAATCGGCTTTAAACCCACTCCAACCACGCTCACAACAAAGTTCCATGACAGATTGAAGTGACATATTAGCTTTTGCTGCTTCACGCTGTAAGCCTTTTAAAACAGTTTCTGTAATGGGTGCTTTTTTCTTTTCCCTTAACTTTTTATAATCCTGAAAAACAGAATCCAAAACTCCGTTAGGAGTAATAGTCTTTATTATTGGTTTATGGTTATTGGTTATTGGTTTATGGTTAGCATTGCGTTCGGTATGCGGTTTTAATGCGAACGCATCAGAACCCTTATCTTTATTGCCCCAGCGAGCCAATGCAGAAGCCCTAGCTTTGTCAGATTTACCATGATATTGAGCAATGGTTTCATCGCATCGTTTGTGTACATACCCTTTTTTGGTTAATTCAAAGAAGTCTGCAAGCACATTTTTAAGCGCAAGTTCTTCATCCGCATTGCGAATGCTATGCGACCGCATAACCTTAGATATGTCACTAGGTAATGGTTTTTCATCCAAATAATAGCTATCCAAAAGTTGCCGATAAATACCATGCTCTAACAAACTCAGATGAGAAGTATCTTTTCGATAATCCGCTATATTATGTTGGTAATAGTGCATTTCAGTCCTTTGTAAAAAGGTCAGGTCGTGCCATATAACGATTAAACTTACCCTGAGTTGCATCCTCCAGTTTTTTTAAGTATTTAACAGGAATGCCTTTAGCCCTTTCCCATCTATAGAATGTGGCTGGCTGTACACCTAGTAAGTTAGCAGCTTCTATAGCACCACCATATTCCGCCTTTAATTCATTTAAAAATAAGTTCATAAAACCTCCTTAGGTAGAACTATATACCAAAACTAAATAAAAATTAAAAATATTTAAAAAAATTGTTTACTTTTGCTTAGATAGGTTTATATTGCTTATGTAGTCTAATTTTTTACAACAAATTGATGAAGGGAATTACAAATGGCACATGATTTAACACAACGCATTGATGGTACTTACGAAATGGCTTTTGTTGGTGAAACGCCTTGGCATGGTCTTGGTCAAGAACTAGAACAAGGTGCATCTTTTGACCAATGGCAAAAAGCGGCTGGCATGGACTGGTCTATACATACAAGTCCTGTTATGTACGAAACAGGAAATTGCAATCGTGAAATAGAAACATTAACTTTTACAGGACAAAATGTCTTGTATCGCTCGGACAATAACGAACCTTTATCAGTAGTTACCAATAGATATAAACCTGTCCAGCCTGTTGAGGTTTTACATTTTTTTAAGTCATTGGTAGATGAAAACGGCTTTAAATTACATACTGCTGGCACTTTAAAAGGTGGTCGCAGAATGTGGGCATTGGCTGAAACAGGCAATTTTGGTGAAGTTACGGCTGACGACAAAGTTGGTGGTTATTTACTTTTATCCACAAGCTGTGACAGAACTTTAGCCACAACTGCTAGATTTACCTCCATTCGTGTGGTTTGCAATAACACCCTAACAATGGCTGTTGGTGAAAATGCTAATACTGTGTCATTTAGCCACATACAAAAGTTTGACCACGAAAAAGTTAAAGCCAAGCTTGGTAATGCTGTAGGGGCTTTTGGTGCATTTATTGACATGGGTAAATACCTACAAAAACAACAAATGAATGTCCATGCATCTAGCCAATTCTTACTAAATCTTTTACGGCAGGATGATCAACCAAATGAATTGGTTTTGGCTGGCAAAAACTTTAATAAGATTTTGTCATTATTTGAAACCGAATCTAAAGGCAATGATTTAGTTGGTCATACCAAATGGGGAATGCTTAATGCGGTTACAGAATATGTAGACCACTTTGCTGGCAATTCTCAAGACAATAGACTTAACAATGCTTGGTTTGGTAATGGTGAAAGACTTAAAAATAAAGCTAAAGAATTATTGCTAGCGTAAGGATAAGGGGCTTGCCCCTTTTCTTTTCACTATGTAAAATAATTAAAAATATTTAAAAAAAACTGAAAAAACAGTCAAATGCGTGATATTATGCTTATGTGGTCTTTTTTAACAAGTGATGAAGGGAATTATTATGGTTATCAACAAACTTAACTCCTCTACCTATAGGGTAATTCTAGGTTCTGCCGAGGGTCAGACTTACTACATTCAAAAACGCAAAACTGGCACATGGGCTGTAGCTCAAAAAGGTGCAATTTTGGACTTTGCTCCAACTCGTGATCAGGCAATCAATGCCGCTGTGTCCATTTTTAAAGGTGTAGCAGCATGAAAAATCTTATTGCAGAACTATCAGTAATGGTCTTTTTTGGTGTTTTATTTGGCGCAATGTTTGCCTACGGACTTTTAGGAGGATTTTAATTATGGGTATGTCTAGACACGATGCTTATTACGAGCCTGACGATTATGACGACCGCTCAGACGAAATTGACGAGCGCACTTATGAACTAATGAAGGTTGGTGCTAAATACGACTACAAAACGGCTCAAGCAGTTTATGAATCTATGGGTGACCTAGATACAGACCAAGCTAATGCTTTGCAAGATGCAATTAATACCAACGATTATGAAATTATTGGCCGCAAAGTAATGATGTTGGCTATGGAATATATGGAACGCTTTGCCAAAGATGCGGCTGAAGGAGAAATTAATGACTGATGTAGCCAAATTAAGTCATGCTGAAATAGCTTGTTATGAAATGTACGACCAAATTGACGAAGTATTTTGCAGTTTGGTTGTATTAAAGGCTTTTTTAAATTCAGACGAATATAACAAATTCCATGCAGTAAGCATGATAGATGGGCTGGTTCGCCAGCTTATTAACAACCAATGCGACATGATGCAAACCGCAAAACTTGAATACTAAGGATAAAGTGATGAAAACTTTTAACGAATTAAGACTTATTAATGTAAATGAACATACCGAGAAAAAAGGCAAATTTACTTACTTATCTTGGACTTGGGCTGTGGACACTTTATTGCAAAACGACCCATCAGCCACTTGGACTTTTGGCGACCCTGTTTACTTTAACGAGTCAATTATGGTGTTTTGCACAGTAACTGCTATGGGTAAGTCTATGACTTGTCAAATGCCAGTTTTAAATAATATGAACAAAGCTATACCTAATCCAAATGCTATGGATGTGAATACAGCCATGATGCGCTGCTTAGTTAAGACTATCAGCTTATTTGGTATTGGTCTATACATTTACGCTGGCGAGGATTTGCCTGAAGAAGAACCAGTAGACTTAACAGAAGAATCCAATAAATGGATTGAAGCTATAAATCAATGCGAATCTTTATTACAACTTAAGGAAACCTATGGTAATGCCTATAAAGCCTTGTCCAAAGACAAATCAGCAGTCGAATCCATATCAATCGCCAAAGATGCTCAAAAAGCCAAACTGGGAACTTAAAGCCATGTTTGATTCCATTTTAAGAAAAGAAAAAGAGGCTCGTAAATGACTACATTTACCACCGAAGATCGCTTAAATGCGTACATAGGCGTTGAACAAGGCTCGGATGAATGGTTACGCATTCGACTTGGCAAAGTGACTGCTAGTGGCGTTGCTGATGTTCTAGCAAGGACCAAAAGCGGTGTTTCAGCTTCAAGAGGTAATTATCTTATTAAACTGGCTTTGCAACGAGTTACTGGGCAAATTGAAGATGGTTTTACCAGCGATGCTATGCAATGGGGAATAGATAATGAAGCCCAAGCTAGAGTAGCTTATGAAGTTAAATCAGGCAATTTTGTAGATCAAATAGCTTTTGTAGACCATCCTACGATTAAATGGTTTGGGGCTAGTCCTGATGGCATGATTAATCATGATGGCTTGGTGGAAATTAAATGCCCAAATAGCTCTACGCATTGGTCATACATTAAAGCTGGTGAGCCGCCACTTAAATATTACATACAAATGCAAGCGCAAATGGCTTGTACAAATAGGGAATGGTGCGATTTTGTATCTTTTGACCCTCGTATGCCTGACAGAAGCAAATTATTTGTAAAACGCATTATGCGTAGCAATGACTTTATTTCCGACATGGAAAGTGAAGTTAAAACATTTTTGGATGAAGTGGAAGTAGAAGTAAATCTTATGAAAGGCAATGCAAATGGCAATTAAATACTATGTAAAAGCGGCAATTTCGGAATATACAGACCAATCAGGTGCTAATAAAAAGCGTTATCAAACTATTGGCATTATTACGGAAACCAAAAAGGGCGATTTAATGATGAAATTAGAAATGATTCCATTATTAGGGCTTAAAGAAGGCACTTTATGGGCTTATTTAAATGTGCCTGAAGATAAACCTGAAGGTAAACAATCTAGCCAATCTTTACAACAAATTGAAGACGATGTTCCATTCTAAGGAGAATTACCATGTTTAAAAAAGCACTTGTATCAGCAGCAGTATTTTTTGTAATTGGCTTTGCTTATGCCCAGCAAGCTCAATGCTGGCAGCAATATGTTTGTGGTGGTGGCGGATGCCAATGGGTAACAATTTGCCGTTAAATTTTAAGGAGTAAGTGATGAAAAAAGTAATCGGAGCTTTTTTATTGGTTAGCTTGGCAGCTTGTTCAGGGCCAGGAGGAGTTAAATACAATACTGATGCTGCACCGCAAACGCTTTATATTGATCCTGCTGTGCAAGCTATGTCAAGGTCAGAAACCATTCAAGCCAGCAAAGAATGTGAAGCTGGCGGAATGCAGCCATTGATTATTTATGGCAAACGAAGAATAGGAAATTCAGCAACAAGTAATGATATTCCTGTGGAAGTTATTTGCACAACTCGCTGGGACTTGATACAAAGGAGCTATGCAAAGCATGACTAGAGAAAAATTGGCTTTTAGCTTGTTAAGGTTAATGATTGCCCATGATTGGAAGTTTGATGTGACTGAAAAAGATTGGGACAGTCAAGCTGTAGAAAGGGCTTTTAGGATTGCTGACCTATTTATTAAAGAAAGCGAGATTACAAATGTCTAATGACCATATTTGGACTAAAGCTGGAACTGATATTACTATTCGATGGAAAATGGAGGGCTGGACTCCTCCATCAGAACAACAGGAATATAAAGACAAGTGGCGATACTTTCAAAACTTGCCTTTGCGCCAGTTGGATGATGCTGCAAAACAGCAATATGAAGCAGTATTACGCAAAGCTAAAGTAGCGAGGATTAAATGACAGAAGAAAATATACCTTTTGCTGGCAACATGAAAGTTCCTTCAGATCCTTGTGAAGAAGCTTTCTTTGCACTTTATCCTGATTTTTTCTATGAAAAATCTACTTCTTTAATGCTTTGGACTCAAGCCTGGCAAGCAGCATTAGACCATGTAGAAAACAAAAAACCATTGATTCAGCTTATATGACGGCAGTTAAGCCAACGATCAAGGATGCAACAAGTAAGGGCTTTTTTGGCTTTCGACCTTACAAGCAGCAGTTGCCAAATTGATGCCGTTATTTTTTAGGATGAGCCTTATCCATAGGCTCTTTCTCATGTTTTCTTAGTTCTCTTTTAAGCTCAAAAACACCATTACGCAAAGTGATCATTTCTTTATCTTCACGCTTTTGCTCTGCTTTTGTTTCTTTGTAGAATTTATCAGCCATCTTATGCTCCTAATATATCCATAGCTTTATGGATTCGATTGATTCGGTCATCAAGTCCTATAACACCGCCATTGATCCGCTTGGTCATGGTAGTCCAATCTTCTGCATCTGCCAAGGCACTTAAGTTTTTCTTGTTCCAAAACCATCCAGCCGACATACAAGCCCATTCAGGTTCTAATAGAAGTTCAGGATGCTCTGCAAATGGCTGTCCTAGGGCATCTCCACACACAGTCACATTAGAACGGCCTGTAAGCTGTATAAGCCCTTTTCCATGAAACCGCCATCCATCACCATCCTGAGTGTTTCCAAGATCTGCCCTGCCGCCATAAACTTTATTGGCTATCTTTTCAGGATTTCTTTCGTATTTGGTAGCTTCTTCTATAGTAGGAAAGCGACTAGGCCATGTAGCCATTAGTCCTTTTGCGCTGTAATTTAAGTTTTCTTCTAGAGTTTTAAAATTATTTGATTCATGTCCACATTGCCCAATAAAGGCTGCTTGTCTTGTAGGAGTGTTTATTTGATATTTTTCAAAAGTATCATTTAATGGTTTTAGCCACTTTTTGTCTATTCCAAGGGCTTGTAACTGCTTATTTGTCATCTTCTGATTCACCTAATTTAATTCCAGCCACCAAGCCCACGAATGCACCAACCACCATTTGAAAAGCTGGTGTAACAGCCTTAAAAATTTCACTATTATCTATTGAGGAATCAAATAAACCTTTAAGCAATACGCTAACCATAGACAGCAAAATAATAGCCAAAGTAATAGTGGCAATAAGAGTTACCCAAAGTGCTACATTTTGCTTGTTCATTTTGGGCTTCCTCCAGGGCATCCTAGTACCCAATAATATTCACTTGATTGATTCATATTGTTTATAGCAAGATTCTAAAGAAATTCTTATTTCGTCTGCCCTGGCAGCTTCCCTGACAAGAAACTCTGCATCCTCGGCATAAAGGGCTGATCCGTTGCAACCCTTTCCAGTTGTGGCTTCTGAGGAACGGCTGGTACGCTTACGCAACTCGCTAACAGCATCAACAAGCTGAGTATTAATAACTTTGATTTGAGCATTTTTGTCTGTCCTTATTTTGTCGGCACTTGCTTGATATTGGTGTTCTTTATCTCGGATTGTTTTTTCGGCTTTGCTTTGCTGATAGGAACAACCATTAACAAACCCACCGCAAAATAAGGCCACAGCAACCATAGCAATAATGGCATAAATGTTTACTCCAAACATTACACAAGCCTTGGACTAAAAGCAAAAGTAGCAGGGTAATCAGCAATAAACGGCGCGTTAGTTGGGTCGTTTACATATTGTGGATCAACCAAAGCTCTAATATTCCACCCTAAATTTAAGTAAAGTGTCTTACCGAACATAGGCTTAAACCATACAAATTGGAATAATCCTTGTCCATAAACATACAAATAGCCAGGATGTGATTCATCACAATGCAAATCGCCTAAATAGCTGATACCGCTTGTGCCATGCAAATATTTGACTGCGAAGCCGTAAAAAGGATTGCGCCATAGCCATTGAACTCTAGACCACCAAGAATGACTGTGTTTTTCTTCCCAGCCATGATCGCCATCTAAACTGTTATCAGGAGTTTGCCACCATGAAATCCATTTGAATAGTCTTGACCCTGTTCCCCATTTAGTTCCGTTATCAAGCCAGCCATCTTGTTCTGATTTTAATAAAGCCAAAATAAAAGCTAATGGGAATGTAAGAATAGTTCCTACAAGATTAATTATTACTAAAAAAGGGTAAAGAATATAGTTCATCGTATAGGCCCTGTGGTTATAAATCGTAAGATAGCGACAATAATGCCTATAGCCACCAAAATAATGCCGTAGTATTTTTGGTCAATAATAGATTGCAAATAGGGGAAAGTGGCTTCTAATGCACCAAAAATAACCAATGCTAGTGAAAACCACATAGTTTTAGATTGGCGCATCCGTTTCATTTATGAAATAACCAACTTGAAATATAAGTTATAAATCCACCAATAATGGAAGCAACAGTCATTCCCATCCAAAAACCACCTTTGGATTTATTGGCAAGCTCTAATAGCTCTTTAATATCTCTATCCATAGAATCTACTTTGTGCTGCAAATGTTCCACTTGATTAACCAATCCACCAAATTTGAACATATCGAATTTTTCAAGGTCAGCCATGATAATGTCCATCAAGTTTTCATTATGTAGGCAAGAGAATAATACAAAGGTGTATTAGATCCTGCGCTTGTCATTACTCCTGATGAAACAAATCCGCCTGTTGCATTGACTGAGAATGTATTTCCTGATCCAACTACAAAGCTATCTTGTAAATTTGGAGTGCCGTTTGTTCCGTTACACAATACATATCCAGCAGGAACGGCAGTAATTGCTCCTGACCATACTAGAATAGCTCCGCTTGGCACATTGACCAGACTTGCAGATGATGGAATACCAGCAATATTATCGTATGTATAAAGAGTTACATTGGCAGCAGTAGCCAATACAAACTTATAAGAATAGGTGCTATTTAGCCAAATTTCAGTTGGAGCAATACCATTTACACCTAAAACGATAGGGTTTGGGCAAGCAATAGTTCCCTGATTGTTTGTATAGGTAGCTAATGGAGTTGTTGATCCTGCTGCATAGGTATATAACAGACCACCAGCCATAGGCAAAGTGTCAGCACCTATAAATGGTGTCATTGAGTTGCCTATTGGCGATAGTAAGACTGTCATTTTTTAATCCTTCAATATGTCTGAAATTTTATTGCCTTTTTTGTTTTGCTCTACACCAGCACCAAATTCAGTAGCTTTTTCTGCTTGTTTTTTATTTCTGCTTTTTTCCATAAATTGTGATCCTGCTCTAACAGCTTCACCAACAAAAGGAATATTTAAACTAGCTCCAGCAACCTCCGCCGCCGCTGAACCATATCTTTGAAGCATATTTGCTCCTGCTGGCGCAGTATTTGAAAAATTAACAAATGAACCTTCAGGAGTTGATTTTGTAAGCCTGGAAACTTCAGCATAATCCAACAATTTAACAGAATTTTCTTTGCCAAATAAAGGCTCAAGTCTGCCATTTAATTGTAAATCTTCAATAAAGTTAGCCATCTTCATTGGATTAAGATTGCCACTACCATCGGTAGATTCACGAATCATGTAATCCATAGTGCCTTGAGCAAAGTTTTGTTTTGCAACTGGATCTCTATTAAGAACTTCCATTGCTTGACCAAAGTAATCATTTTTAGATCGAAATGCCACTTTTGGAACAAAGTCTTTGCTGTCCAATCCACCACGACTTGCTTGACCATAAAAATCGTTACTCTTTTCAAGGTCACGATTTGATTTAAATAAACTTCTAGCTTCATCAGCAACTGCTTTAATAGAACCAACTTCATTAGCTAATGGTAAATTTTCTAATTCGTTTCTTACAACGCTTAAAGCATTTACAACATTTCCATCTCCACCTTTTTCGGCTTTTCTTGATTCTCTAGCAATAATTGTTCTAAGTCTTTCAAATTTATTAAGATTCATTTGTGATTTGCCATCAGCATAATCATCAATTCTTTTCATAATTTGAGCAGGAACAAAGTCTTGTATGTCCTCAAGATCCAAAGCTTCTCTTGCGGATTTACCAAAAGCTTTACCATCAATTTCAAGCTTTCCGCCGCCAAGTTGTTTTAATTCTTCGTATTTAACTTCTGCTAATTTATCGTTTTTCTTAATTAAATCATCAATAGAATTAATAGCATTTGTTGAATTTTCAACATAAGAAAGCCCTTTTACATCAGGAGTAAACTCATTCTTGTAAATCTCGGCTCTTTCTTTAAGAATTTGATTTTGCTCATTAAATTTAGAAACAAGCTGTTCTTTAATGCCTCTATCATTTCTTTCTTGAGAAATAAGGTTTGCATCTTGCAGGGCTTGACCTTCTGTAAGCTGTAATCTAGGATCTACAGATAAGGCTTTATTTTGTCTAGCAACTGCTTCAGGATTTACAGAGCCTCCAGCTTGCTCAATTGTGTTTACCTTTTGAGCTAATGCAGGATTAAGGGCAGGGGCTTGTTGTGCCATGACTACTGGCTGTCCTGTAGCTGGATCAAGAACTTCAACAGCTTTAGGTGCAATAGGAGCAGTACCAGGTGCGCCACCAGCCGTTACTGGTTGTGCTGGCTCTCTTGTTAAATTAGCTCTTGCTTGGTCAAATTGATTTCTTACATCATTAATAGCATTTTTAACAATTGGTTTGCCAACCTCATAAGCTTTACCACCTCCAAGAATGGCAATGCTATTCATCATGTTTGCCACATCTTCTTTTGGAAGCCCAGTTTGCTTTGATAGCCAATCTGCACCCTTGTCCATGTTTTCACCAATAAATTGATTAAAACGCTGGCTGGCTTCTTGTTTGTAAGCAGGATCTTCTGTAATTCCAAATACTTTACCAAATGGCTTGTCTAATGCACCTGATACAGTTTGTGCAATTTCAGCAGATCTTTCAGGGCTTGTGAAAGGTCTTACTACGGCTTGTGTTACATAACCAACCGCAGAAGGAATGGCAGAACCAATTGTTGTATCTAATACAGAAGCAACACCTTTGCCAACATCTTTCATAAAAGGACTATTAATTGCTTGTGATCCTATTGGATTTCTAGCAAAAAATTCTGTTCCTTTTAATACATTACTTGGTGTAGAAGATGCTTGTGCAGCAATAGATTCAGCTTTATACGGCTTTAATTCAGTTAATAGTGAATTAATATCGTATTCTTTAGCTCCACCAGTTGCCGCATCTGATGATTTAATATTGCTTAATAAATCATTGATGTCATATTCTTGAGCAGTTGCCATTATTGACCTCCATTAACCAGCTTTAGGAGAGTTTGTCTTTGCAATTCAAGTTCTTGTCGTTTTTTTAGCGGCATAGAACCAAGGTCTTTTTGCAAAGCTTTTATGTCATCAGCATCTAAATTAACTTTTCCTTGCCCTTCGCCAACAATAGCAATGTATTTCATCAAAGCTGGATTTTGAGCCAATTTAGCAAATTGATTGTTAAATTCAGCAACACGACCAAAATTAGGGTTTGCTGGATTTCCGCCATTATTAAGAACACCTTTGGCTTGCAATTCTTCAGTTGTAACCCAAGCATTATCTTGTCTAATTAAGTCCACTAATGCTTCTTTTTTAAGTTCTAAAGTGCCATAAGCCTTACGCTTGGCATCAGCATCAGCATCAGATTTAGGAGATAAATTTTGAACTCTTTGGGCTAAATATTTAGCCAACTCTTGTTCTTTTGCACTCAAGTTTTCTTGTCTAATTTTTCCAGCAATATAGCTTTGAACAGATCCAGTATTAACGCTTGGGTCTTTTAATAAAGTTAATATATTTCCGTTAATAGTTTTAACAGTAGGTATATGTCCAAATTCACTTCTTGGGTTATTAAACTGATCTTGAGCTTTAGCTACTGCTTGTTGAGTTTGTGCAACTCTAGCGTTAAAGTTTGCAGGAGATTCATTAGCACCTTGCGTAAGCTGATCGGATACTGGCTTTGCTCTAGGAGCTTGTGGATTAACTTGTGGCTGAACATTACCCTGTGGCTGAACATTTGTTCCTGAAGTTCCCATAGTATTTAATGGAACAGTATTTCCGCTACCAACTTGAGGCTGGCTGCCAGGCTGTCTGCCACCGCCAATAACAGTAGGTTGCCCTGTAATTGGGTTTGCAAATACTTGAGGAGTAATAGTTGTAGCTATTGCTGGCCCTGTTTGTGCTCCTGGAGCAACTCCAGTAACTGTTTGGTTTCCTGTTGCCGTAGGAACAATAGCACCACCCACATTAGTTAATGTAGATGCTGGATAAAGCTTATCCATTTGTGATTGAGCAGACAATGTAGAAGCTAAATTACTAGCCAAATAAGCTTGATAATCTTTTGTAGTTCCCTTTTCAGGCAACCCTTGTAATGCCTGTTTAACAGCATCAGGCCCTAAATTAAAATCTTTAGCGTGTTGAATTGTTGCTTGAATAATGTCATCAGCATTTAAATTAGGCTTTTGAAATAATTTTTGTTGTTGCTGTACAGCAGATTCTAATTGTTTTCGGTTGTATGCTAATTGTTCACCACCTAAAGCAACATCTGCCCTTTTAGTTCCTAATTGTGCTGTTTCAGATTCAGCTTTTGCTCTAGCAACATCTGCATCATAAGTTGCTTTTGCTTTTTTTAAGGCTTGTTGCTGCGTATCAATAGTAAGCATATTGCCCAAAGTGGACAAAAGGTTGCCGCTTGAACCGCCTAATTGAACATTTTGTGGGGCAGCAAATGCTTGCTGATTTACATTGGTACTAGGGGAAAATTCAAAAGCCATTTTTTTATCCTAATCTTATGTTCTTAAAAAGTCAGCAATAGAACCAAGACCTTGACCACCTTGATTGTATTGAGCAACTGAATTTTCAGCCGCCCTTTGACCAGCAGTAATGTTATTTCCAGCCAGTATGTTGCCTTGACCAGTATAGGTACTAGCCAAACTATTGCCTTGCCCAATGTTCATATTAGCCAAATTACCACCTTGATTGGCATATAGATTGGATAGAGCAGAGCCGTAACCACTTTGTATATTAGCCAAAGCCGTTGTAGGGGCAGCAGCCATGCTGGATGTGGAATTTAAATTACCAAAAATGTTATTTCTTTGGCTGTTAAAGTTTTCAAAAGCTTTTTGATAAGCATTTTGTGCAAAGTTTTGTGTAAAAGTATTTAGACCTTGCAGGGCATTGCCACTAAGCATACCACCACCAGTATTTGCCATAGCAGCAGCATTACCCTGGCCTTGCTTTAATTGAAAATCATAATTAGGAGCAAGATTGCTTTGCAAATCCTGGTTATTAAATTGTCTAGTGCCATAACCTGAAGAAATAAGATCACTCAAAGCATTATTAGAAGTATTAGCTACATTTCCATAAGACTGTAATGTTCCTGTGGCAACAGGATAAGCATCTCTAAGTGCTTGACCAGCATTAGAGTATTGATTATTAAAGTTGGTTTGTGCGTTGTTATAGCCAGCATTTAATTCATTTCTAGCTTGCCCATAGGAATCTTTAATAATGCCAGCAGCATTTGAAAAGCCCTGTTGCTGCTGTCTATTACCAGTATCAATACCAGCAATATTAGCTATATTTCCAATGACGGATGATATTGCGCCCATTTATTTCTCCTAGTGCCTAATTATCGGCTGTTGCAACAATTTAGTAAATACTTTATCCATTGGTTTGCATCCTAAATATTTAAAAATACTAGAATTATCGTAACCAACCTTGGTAGCGTATAAAACTAAATCCACTCCAATATCTTTCAAATAATCCTGTGCAAACTTAAACATTTTAATGCCGTTAAATCCTTTTCTGTATTCAGGCTTTAGGAAATACAAATCCTCATGAGCCGTTAAACAGTTTTTATAATGAATGTGCGGCATTACAAAAAACACTATATAACCCACTAATTCATCACCATCTTTAGCCGATACAAATACCAGCTTCTTGCTGTTATACAAAGATTCGTATGTGTCGTAATCTATGTCCAAACCAAAATCTTTTAATGTTTCAACTTCTTCATAATGCTGACCAATAATTGCCTTAAATTTAGGCAAATTTTCTATCCAATCATCAACTTTGTAAGTAATCATGGATTGTAATAAGGCACTTTATAGGGTTTACCCTCAATCGTAACATTCATAAATCCTACTGGATTAGCTGGCAAAGTAGCTGCCCCTGTAGTTGCAGTAGGAGATGATGTACCATTCATCAAATTTAAGAAGAACTGAATCCATGCTCTGCTTGGCCTATTAATAGGAGGAGCATCCAAAAAATCAGTTTGGGGCAAAGGATTTGCAGTATTTCCAGCAAAGATTTGATTGACAGCCATTAATTATCTCCTTGTGAGCCTTTTAGATTGGCAGAAATAATGACAGCTTTAATTGGGTCTGTCACTACAACCTCAAAAATTCTATCTCTAGCTGTTCCAAGCCTTCTCCACATTGCACGATGTCTATATTTACCTTGCTGTCCAATGTCTTGCCAATACTCTTTAGACCAAGTAGAGCCGCCATCATTTGACCAACGCAGCATAGCTTTAGGGTCAAATAGCACATCATTAGGTCTAATTTGACCAGCATAGCCTAAAACATAGATTTCTTGCAATTCTAATGTCAATGGCTCATCCAAAGGAATAGTGTAAGGATTGCCTAAATAAGTATTTCTATCTCTAGAAAAGCCTCCAGTTCCAACTCCAGGCTGGAACTGAATTTGCAATTCATCAAAGAATTGCCTTTGCAGATCAGCAACCAAATGAGGAGCTCTACGCAATCTGCGTATTTCATCGCCATTATCTGTGTAAACAGATTGGTCTAATTGGTATAGGTTGCCATTTTCCCAATCACCTACAACTACGATTCCTTGGAAAACAGCCGCACAATTACTGCGATGGCGATGGTAAACATTGTTTTGATCTACCCAAAGCCATTTGTGCCATAAGCCAGTAGTAAAGTCAAAAGCCCAAGTAATGTCTATTGTAGGAAAACTAACGACATAAACTTCATGTCCTTCTAGCTGGTATGTGTAAGCTATAGCATCAGAAGTATATTGATCTAAAAGGCTGTTTTCAACGGCATGAGTAGAAATACGCTGTGGTGTATAGCCATTCATCAAAACTATCTGATTTAAGCCACGAATGTTTTGCGAAACATAGGCAAATGAAGATCCTACTCTAGCTACTGAATATGGGGCTACGATACCTTGTTGAGTAGAGCTTCCAGGAATCCTTTGATAGGCTAAAGGAAATGTGCCTTGGTCATTCCAAACTTCGGTAGATTTTTCACCTAAAAGATAAAGCTGACCATTGTTGGCTATTAAAGACACCAAGTTATCAGGAGAAGTGAATTTGCTACCAAAGCTCAAAGGCTGTGTAATAGGGCTTAAAAGGTCAGAAACAGCAAATTGCTGGCTTTCAGGTCTGCTGTAGATAAAGTAATTGTCATTAACATCAACTACAGTACCGCCTTCAAAAGCTCCATCTGTGGATGGCAGCACAGTAAATTGCTGTGCATACATTGTTCTTGAAGAAAGAGTTAATGATCCACCGCTTAAAATGTATGTTCCAGCACCACCAGTACCAGTACCTAAAGCCGTAATAATTGTTCCTGTTGGTATTCCTGCACCAGTAATAGTTGTTCCTATGGAAATAGTTCCAAAAGAAACGGCAGAAACTGTCAGGGTTACAACTGAACCAGCAGTTGCAATAGAACCAGTTAATACTGTATTGGCGGCATCAGCATAAAAAACCTCTGAAGGAATATTTTGCGAATTATTAACAGTCCAAGTATTTCCTGAACCAGCAGTAATAATTGTGCCTTCCAATACACCTACACCATAAATTTGCGATCCAACAGTTATAGCACCTGATGTTACGCTGCTTACATTTAATGTTGTTCCTGAGATTGATCCATTGAAAGTAGTGCTATCAGGAGAACCAATTAACCAAGAATAACGATTTGCACCATCTACGATATAAACATAGATACCATTATCAGTAATGCTGATAGGGCCTGTAGTGGTTAAAAGCTGACCAATAATTGCAGATGTTGCATTGTAGGCAACTGAATAAACATATTGACCGCATACAGCAATTAATTGTGAGCCTCCTGAAGATATAGTTCTAAGACCACGAACAGGCTCATCAGGCTGTAAATTGGTTAAAAACTTTAAGCCTGGAGTTGGATAAAGGGCAACAACACCTCTTTCTCCTGGCTGTTTTGTAGGATCTACTTCAGGCCGCCAATTAATACATTCTTGGTCATTTTGATAGATGGAAGGGGCTGTGTAGGATGCTCCTACAAATCCAAAGTCAGCCATTATCCTGTAAATCCACCAGTTAGAATCCAACCAGCATCTCTAGCTCTACCTGAAAGCATTGCATCAGGATAACTAGCAACAATAACTGGCTTCATATTTGTGCGTTTTAAAGTAGCTTTTGCTTGAGCAGCATACGCATTAATCATGCCAATTTGAACTGTAGAAACTTTGCCGTACATAGGCATCATTCGTTCAGCTAAATTCCAACGCAAAGCCATCGAATAGCCTTGTGGAAATACCAAATCTTCATACAAATTGTCATAAGTGCTAAACAAAGTTTGGGCAAATATGTGCATTTCTCCTTGAGAAGGATTAGGCCATACAGTTACATTGCCTGAATCTGCTCCAGGATTAAAGTAAAGAGCTTTAGGCCAAGGGCCATTTAAACTTTTTAATCCAATTTGATTGTAATTGTCTAAAGCTAAAAGGCTAACTTGATAATCTAATCCGCCATTCAAAATAGGCTGACCATTGCTGGTAGTGTTTACCCTTACAAAAGCACTATCAATACCTAATGGCTTTTGATAGTAAAGGGTAATAGGAATATCGGTTACAGAAGCACCCATAGTGGTACTAGCAACAGTTTGGCTTGTGCTTACTGTGTATGTACCAACTCCACCGCTTGCGCTGATTACAGAGCTTATAGTCGTTCCTGAAGTAACTCCTGTGCCTGTAAGAGTTGCCCCTGCTCCAATATAACCAGCAGAAACAGCAGTTACAGTTAAAGTAGTTCCTGAGATTGAGCCTGTAAATACGGCTGGAGGAGTAGTTGCATCATTATTAAGCCTGTAAGTACCAGCTTCGTTTACATTGCCGCCAGCACCAGTTAAAAACTCAACAATCTTGGTATTTACACCATTAACACCAATACCGCTTAAAGTTTGCCCTTGGGCTACTGCACCAGTAGTAACTCCAGTTACAGTTAAAATTTTGCCTGAAATTGAGCCTGTAATGGAAGCACCAATGTAATTTGCCGTACTAGGATCAGGGCCAATAGTGTATTGAAATTGACCTGGAATGACAGGAAATACAATTTCTGTGATGTTATAAACCATCATGTTCTCATTTGACCATTGGTCAATAAGATCATTAAGCATTTCTAAGCCATCTTGAGCCGCTTCAGGAGTTGGAACTTCACCAGCTTCTAATGCGCCAATGTCTTTTAAAGCTCTTGAAATAATGTCTATAGGCTGTGTCATATTATTCCACTAAATTTTTACTGTAAATGTAGGCTTAATCCAAGGCTTTTTGATAGTATTTTGCTGATTTAAGCTGGTTAATTGCTTTTCTAAATTACTTTCAATAATACAAGATTCATCAATAATTGACTCTTTTTTTATCCAATCAATAATGTCTTTTTCAATGGTCTGATCTATTACTTTGTGGGTTTTATCTTTAAAAAACCAGTTTCCTTCGGTTGTAACAGAATTAGATTCATCAGAGGCAATTACTCTGTATTTCACTTGAGCTAATGCCTCTGATTCTTCAATTAAATCTAAAATAGACCATTTAAA
>Ga0181344_1000092_pt1 | contig 35934 bp, 7 predicted proteins | sample Su13VDMLBDD_FD_130098 | JGI IMG/M metagenome (GOLD analysis project Ga0181344, IMG submission 130098) | Freshwater viral communities from Lake Michigan, USA - Su13.VD.MLB.D.D | ecosystem: Environmental > Aquatic > Freshwater > Lake | place: USA: Michigan | collected 2013-07-15
TCAAATGTTTTGAATAAAATGCCCGCACTTGTTCCAATAGGTGCAGTTGGTGCTGGCATGATGATGCAAAATAATGAGGAAAATAATATACCAAAACAAAAACGTGGAGGTATAGTATCAGAATTATCTGAAAAAAAAATAAAAGAACTTATTAAACAAGGATACATAATAGAGGAAATTGATTAAACTTAATAGGTTTAAGCAATAAATTTATTATTAGTATATTTAATATATAACGTGCACTATGGCAACAAAAAAAGTTAGAATATATAAGTCACAAGATGGAAAAGGAGCTTATATAAATAATACTGCAAAGTTTCTAAACAAAGCTTTGCCTAAAGCAAAATATGGTAGATCAAAAAATTATAGTCTCTCTGATGTAATGGATACCATATTTGATGAACTATCATTAGAAAGTACAGATGATGATGTAATTGATACACTTCAACAACAATATGGTATGTCATACAATGATGCAATGGATGCCATGGATACATACAAAGATGTATTAGAAGTACAAAAAACAAAAGATGAAGAAATAGTTGATTTAATACCAGAGACTGATGATAGTTTTGGTAAAAGATATGACTATAATTTAAATGAGCAATGGGCATCAGAAGGAGATGATGATAATTGGGAAGATGAAGAAGTAGATGATCTAGAAGATACTGGTAATGAATTAAAGAGAGGAGGTTCAATCAGTAGAAGTAAGTTTGTAAAAAAAGTTGTTAAAGGTTTAAAAAAAGCTAATGAAGGTTTAGAACAAACAAACTCTAATACTGGAAACATACTTGATACACCAGTTGATGGTAGAGCATCTTTCTTGAATGATTTTAAACGTGGAGTTAAAGACTTAGGTAATGAATTTTATGCAAAGAAAATTTATGATCAAACTAAAAGTTATATGCCACCTATGAATCAAAATATGCCAATGGCACAAGATGGTATGGAAATGCAAGACACAGAAAATCCAATGCATCATTTACAAGCATATGAAAATACTACTTCTGGAATTTTTCAAAAACCTATGAATCAAGTTCATGGTGCTGGTTATGAAATTCCTCAAGCAAGAAAAGGAAGAGAGCAAAGGCAAATGAATAGAGATTGGAATAAAATGTTTGGTAACATTGCAGCAGGAAATATTAGTTTACCTGGTTTACCAAGTTATATAGGTACAATCTCTCCACAAATTATACAAGCTCGACCTGGAACAAATCAAGGTGTGGCAGGTCCATTAATGGATGTTCAGTTTAAAAAAGGACCTTGGTGGAAAGGTACAAGAGAATGGTCTATTAAAGGAATGCCTGTTCAACCTATGATGGGTAGAAGTATGGGTGTAATGCCAGGATATGGATATATGCCATCTAATTATGGTTACGGATCTTCTTGGAGTAGAAGTTATAGTTATCCGGGTAAAGTAATTAGTCAAGTTGCTTCAACTGTTAATGCTGCTGCAGATCCTGGTAAAAATGCAGATGCAGCTAAGCTAAAAAATAATCCAGTTGCTTCAGCTCCAAAAACATCATATGGTCCAGGTTATGAAGGATTTAATGCAGATGCAAATGGAAATGGTGTTGCAGATTATTTAGAAACAAATGAATTGCCAGTAACAATGACACCTGCAACAGTTGTTCCAACTGCACCAACTACAACAACTGCACCAACAGTTAAAAATCAAATGGTCCCTGATTATAATAGATATAGACAAATAGAAGATACTTATGGTGACATAAGAAATGAAAGTTCATTTTTTCCAACTCCACAGTATTATGATGAGTTCATGTCAACAAATCCTACAGATGAGGAGATTGATAGAGAGATGATGGAAAATCAACAAAAGTATATTAATTATCAGAATACTAGATCTAATCCTATGATGCTTGGTGCATCATATGAGCATGGTGGTTTTGTAGATTCAAATAACCCAGATTTATATAAATTTATATATGGGGGTGATGGACCAGAAGATATCTCTAATGTAGTATACTATGATGATAATGATATAGATACTAAAAATGTAGAAGATCCTTATTTCAGAAACGGTGGTTTATATGAAGCTCAAGGTGGTTGGCAAGTAACTGATCCTAATAATAAGATAAAATCACAAGCACCAAATCAATACCAATCTCCAGCTTATAAACAATATAATCCTAATGCTACTGCTCAAAGTAATTATAATTCATTTATGGAATTACAGAGACGAGGTTTAGCAGAAGGAAAATATAATCCATCTAAATCTTATGATATAAGTAATACTTCTGGTAGAACTATTGATATGAGATCTGGTCAAAATTATGGCGGCTTTAGAGTAGGTGACAGGGTTATTTATAATCAAGGTCAGGACAACTATGGTGGAGGATACCCTGGTGGAGGATATTCTGGTGGGTATATGATGAATAGACCAAGTACATTGAAACAGTTTGTGAATATGTTTAATCCTATTCAAAAAGATGGTGTTTGGTTAAGTCAAACAGGTCCTGCAAGAACTATGTCAGGTCAACCATACAACCCAAGAGTTAATCAAATGGCAACTGCTGGTTATACTGATGCTGCAGGAAATGTAGTAAAGCCAAGAGCTGGATATGTTCAAGACTATGAAATACAAAAAGGTCCTTGGTATACAGGAGGTAAAACTACAATGAAAGTTACTAATAGATGGAGTGATCCAAATGCTAATAATTATCTTGGGCCAGTAGATCCAAATGCAAAACCTGTTCAACCAAGTGCAACTAATAAACCAGCTACTGCACAACAACCTGCTCAGCAAAATACTGAAAGAAAACCTGCGGGTATGACTGTTACAAAAGCTGAGGGAAATCAAATAAAAGGTGTAAATGAGAAAGGAGAACTAGTGTCTCAACAACTGGAATCTTCACGTAGAAAATTCAAAGATAGAAATGCTGAGAAACAATATGGTGGGGATACAGAATCTTATCCTGATTTATATGAGTTTCAAGGTTTAGACAATAGTCAAGTTGGTTTTAGTGGTACAGGACCTTTTGATCCTAATGCAAATAACACAGGTGGAATAGGTCAAGGTAAAGTTGGTCCATGTAATGAAGATGAAGTGGTAGATCCAAATAGCCCATGCTATGATCCATCATATAAACCAGGAGACTTTACAACTGAGTATAAAGCTAATCAAGCTAAAACCTTTAAACCAAAAAAGCTTTCTAATGCATTTAAAGCAGCTGGTGCAGGAATAAGAAATATTTCTGGTATAGCAAATAACTTAAATGCTGATTCAAATTTAGCAGCAAATACAACAGGTGAGAATAGAACAAGTACAAACTATTTAGATTACTCTGGTGGATATAGTGGTCAAACACAAAGAATTATGTCTAAGACACAAGGAGCTGGAGCTACAGGATTTAACTCTGTAGTTGGTAATGCTGCTTTTGTTAAGAAGGGTGGTCAAATAGAATACAAAGAAGGTGGTATATATGATCTTTCTCAAGAAGAAATAGGAAAGATTCTTGCAGCTGGTGGACAAATAAAATTTATTAAATAAGACATGAGAGTTCAAATTACAAAATTGCCTTTAGATAAAGCGGCTTTTGGTAAGCAAGTTCAAGGTTCCTTGGATATTCAACCAGGTACAATGGGTGGTGCAGATTACACAGCATCTGATAAAACTTATTATAAGGGTGTTAAAGATACTATATCTGCTGTACCAAGAGATAAAGCAAACCTAGAGGCTGAAGGAGGAGAAACTGCATTCGGTCCTATTTCAGGTCAAAGCATTCCTGATCATATGAAGATAGTTGGAAAAAGACACCATGAAGGTGGCGTTCCATTAAATCTTCCAGATGATACATTTATTTTTAGTGACACAGCTGAATTAAAAATAAAAGAACCTTCAGTACTTGCAATGTTTAATAAAGCACCTAAGAAAGGAGGTTATACACCTGCTGAACTTGCAAAACCTTATAACATAAATAAATACAAAACTATTCTTTTAGATCCTGATACTAGCAAGTTAGAAAGAGATACTGCTACTATTATGATTAAGAATTATATTATGAAACTTGGAGCTTTAGCACTTGTTCAAGAATCTATGAAAGGGTTTCCTCAAGGTATTCCAACTATGGCTAAACCTTATATGGAAGCTAATGGAATCTCTGAAGAAGATTTAATGCCAGAGTTAAAACAACAAGCTGATGCATTAGCTCAACAAATGCCAGGTAATAATCCACAAATGCCACAGGAACAAAATCCTATGGCTGCGGAAAAGATGCAACAAATGGCACCTGAACAAGCAATGGAAGCTGACCAAGCAATGATGAATCAAGGGCAGGCACAATATCCACAACAAATGCCAAGTGGTGCTCCAGTAGCATCACCTCAAACAATGGATCAAATGCCACCGGCAGGAGCTATGCCCCCACCAGAAATGATGCAACAACCAGGCATGATGACTTATGGTGGAATGCCATATGCTATGGATGGAATAATAATGGGTGGAACTAACATGCCATTCATTATGCAATATGGTGGAGACTTAGAAACTTTTCAAGGAACTAATAATAGTCAAGTTACTGTAAAGTCAACTAGTAGTTCTGCTCCAATATCTGATTCATCAAAATTAGGTGAGGCATATAGTACAGGAACATATACTCCTGGACAAAAACAGGCGGGTCAAACTTATTATGATGTAAAAGGTCAACCTAAAATTAAAGGAAGAGGTTGGGAAGAAGGAAAAGATGTTGAATGGAGTTATAGTGGTAATACTGGTGGTGGTAGTTGGGATCCTACAATTGACGAAGCTGTAACTCAGTATTGTAAAAACATGAAGAATCCAAAATCTACATTATTTTACGGTGTTGATGCAAAAAGAATAGCATATGAAAATTTTAATTATTTAGCCGATAGTAAAGATCCAGCAAAACAAGCACAATACGCAGCAATTTTAGAAAAATTAAAAGGATGTAAGGTTGGTGGTAAACAAGAAAAATATGAATTTGTTACTGAAGAAGAGCCTACTCAAGATTGTCCACCATGTATTGATCCTAAAACAGGACAACCAGCGGTAGATGCTAGTGGTCAACCTATTGTACGTGCTAAAGATCCAGAAACCGGAGAATGTTCTCCATGTGAGGATACACCACCAGGAAAAAAGATATGTAAGTGTGAAGATCCAGTTACTGGAGAAACAAAAGAATTCCCAATAGAGCAAGAAGAAGAATGTGTTTGTGAAGGTGGTGAGAGAGGAGAAGTAGGTGGTGGAGGTGGTATGATCATGGATCAACCACACTGGAGTGTTAATGCACAAGCAAATGTTTTAAGAAATCAAATGATGGCTACAGAACCTGCTCCAGGAAATGTTGTCTTACCTCCATCTGTGCAAACAAAAGGTGCATATGAAGAATATCAAACTAAAGTAGACCAAGCATTAGCTGCAACAAATCAAGCTGCAGGTGCTGTAATGAGTGGCACTTCAGGTTCTACTGGTAGAAAACAAGCAAGGTTAAAAGATATTATAGGTCAAGGTCTTCGTGGAGCTATGGATGCAGTTGCTAATGTACAATCTAGAAACGTTGATAGACAAAGAGAAACAAATGTACAAGATGCAACTATAACTAATACAAATAACTTAGCAAGAACTGAAGTATTAAATGCTGGCTTACAAGGTCAAGAAAACAGAGCTAATAGTAGAATTGCTAATAGAAATAAAAAACTATACAATACAGTAGGAGCTACTATGGATGCTAATACAGAAATGGCAGCAAGACAAAATATGAATGTTACAACGCCTCAATATGCTGCTGAATATGATTATGGTATGGTCTATCCTACTGGTGTTGAAAAACCATTAACTGGGGCTACTGGTGCAACTTTAGATGACTTAACTAGAAAGCATGTTGAAAAAGGTGTTCCATATAAAGACGCTTATACCTTGGCCCTTAGAGAAATGAAATCAAAATATGGGGGTCAAAGAATGAAAAATGGTGGATATGTATGGGTAGATAATATATATCCTTTTGAATAGTAAACTTAATAGGTTTATTAAACTTAAAAAATTTTTATAGTTTTATAATATAAAAAGATTATGGCAAATTATCCACAGGGTGTTACATCATTTATACCTGACTATCAAGCATACCAGCCTGATTTTAATTTTACTGCAAATGTTTTACAATTAAAACAAACACAGTATGATCAGAACTGGCAGAAATTAAATAATATTTATGGTCAAATATTAAATGCTCCATTGACACATGATGAAAGTGCAAAGAGAAGAGATAATACTTTTAAAAGAATAGATTTTGATTTAAAAAGAATTACTGGTCTTGATCTATCATTAGAGCAAAATGTTCAACAAGCTGTTCAATTATTTAGACCATTTTATGAGGATGCTAGTTTAATGAAAGATATGGCTTTCACAAAAAATGCTAGTTATGAAAAATCATTTGGTGAAGGTAAGAGATATTCAACAGATGAAAATGAAAGTTCTCAATATTGGGAAGGTGGTATAAGAGCAATGGATTATAAAATCCAAGAGTTTAAAGAAACACCATATGATGAGTTACCAGGCTTTGAAGATATTAAATATACTCCATATGTAAATGTAGAAATGAAAGCTATGGAGCTTGCCAAAAAAATGAATTACACCATTGATAAAACTACTCCCAATGGACCATGGATAATTCGTGAGCAAAATGGAGAACAGATTGTTGCTCCACTAGAAGCTATATTTTATTCAGCATTAGGTGAAGATCCTAAAGTGCAAGAGTTTTATGCAACAAGAGCATACTTACAAAGAAAAAATTATGTTGCTGGAAATAAAGATAATCCAGAGTTTAATGGTGACCCTATTCTTGCAGAGAAAAAATATTTAAATGATGCTCTTCAAGTAATGAAGGATCAGACATTAATGACAAGGGGGCAGATTGTTGATCAGAAACTTGCTAATGAAAATATTATTAAAGAGCTAGAAAGTTCTTTAAAGAACGGAGATGGTGATGACAATACTCAAGCTAGTTTAGATAAATATAAAAAAGCTAATGCTGATCTAGATAAAATGCTGGGTGGCGTTGATAAAGATTTAGCTTTAGTTACAGATAATATAAATAGAACTGCAACATCAAATGGAGGTTCTAAACTATCTATGGATGACATAGATAATATGAGATTTAGAATAGATAATGTTGTAAGTTCAAATTTAATGCAAGCAGATCTTAGTGATGCAGCAAGAAGGTATGCTTACATGAATTATAAATTTGATATTGAAGCTAACCCATATGAAGTTCAAAAGCAAAAGTATAATTATGATTCTGCTCTAATTAACCAAAGAGCTAATGCACAAATGGCTGTTGCTCAGTTTAAAGCAAATCTTCAAGAAGCAAAAGAAATGGAAGACCAGATGAAAAAATCTGGTATGTATGAAAAAAATCCAATAACTGGTAAATTAGAAATGAAACCAGAGTTGGCTTTTATACAACAAGCTTCCGATCTTATTGCAAAAAGTGAAGGAAAAGATCCTGCCAAATTACAGAAAAAACTTGCAGACATGTATGTTAACGATGCTGATGCAGCAAAAACATATATATCTAGTACATTAAAAACATTGAAAGATGCTGGCTTTATAAGTAATAAAGCTATTATGAATATTCTTGATGAAGATGTTTATGCTGGTTTTGATTCTAATACAATAATGGAATGGTTAGATAGTTCTGAAGGTAGAGCAAAAGATAATTATTCTCAGAATAAAGTAATGGAATTAGCAGGGATGAAACCTAAAGCTAAAAAAGGAAAAGTTCCAGATAAAGTAAAGGCAGCATTAATTAGACAAGGATTATACGCCACTAAAGTAGAAAAAGCAGAAGCTAAAAGATCCGGAGATCAAGTGTTGAGTCAATATGCAGATGCAGCCATAGAAGAATTTAATACAAAAGGTGTTAAGAGTGCAGCTCCAGGTTACATTAGTAGAATTGCAAATCAAACATTAGCTGAGTTAGAAAAATTAAAAGATATTCCTTCACTTAAAAATAATCCTGTAATTGACAACTTAACTAATGTTAGTTGGAATTTAAATGACTATGCTGAAAATCAAAAAGCAATTGATAAAAGAAAAGCACAGTTAAAACAGGATGTTGTAAACAAAATGAAAAAAGAAGGATATAATTATGCAGAATATTTATTTGATGCACAAAATAATTATATCGGAAATAGCAAAGAACTCTTTATGAGAAATGTTATGGCTAATGCTCCTGATAAAGTATATCATCAAGGTTTTTCTTTTCAAGATTATTTAAATAATATAATCAATATGACTGCTATTGGAGCTTCTGCCGGTGCTCCATTTGCTGCTGTTGGTGCTGTTCCTGGAGCCGTTATTGGATTTGGTGTAGGTGTATTAGGTTATCCTGCAATAAAAGGAGTACAACAAATTGGAGCAGATATATATGATGCATTTAATGATGATTTCTGGGATGCTTACTCTGATGAAATAACTTTTAAAGATGGTAAATCAGAATATTTTACTGGAACTTCAAATGTTGGTCAAGAGTTTAATGGTATGAATGAATTATATAGAGACTTTATAGATAAAGGAGATATCTTACCAAATCCTGTGGGAATTGCTGGAGGAAGTAGTACTGGTACATATACTATGGCTGGAGCAAGAATGGAGATTCAACCAGGAATCATTTCTCCTACATACCAAACCTTTCAAGAATTACATAATGTTTTAAAAACTGTTAATGTTGATTCTGATGCTGATGGTGCATATGTATCATTAGAAGGTGTTGATAATAAAGCTGTTTTTGAAGATATGGATTCAGATGATTTAGAAGCAAACAAAGCTGTTTGGAAAACTATCTATAGTGATGTAGTTGAAAAAATGAAAAAGAAAGATAGTAAATTGGGTAAAGTTGATGTTGACTTTACTCCAATAGCTGGTGAAGATGCAAATAAAGCTGGTGTACGTATTAAACTATCACCAGAATATCTTGAACAATATAAACCTAAGAAAGGTGAAAAAGGTTTGCTTGATGAAACAATGTACAAAAATTTATTATCAAATGGATTAAGTATAATATTAAATGCTGATAAGTTAGCAAATACTACATTATATAAAAATTCATTTATGACACCACAACAGGTAGCTGTACAAAATTCTGGTGCAAAAGGAATTACATACAAACATCCAATGTATACTGATTATTCCATCAACTTTAAAATGACTGGTGATGATGGAGTTGTAGTAACTCAAAGTTATCCAGTGTATCAAGGTCCTGGTCAAAAAGATAAAATTTATACGCAAAAAGATATTATAAGTTTACAGACTTTAAATGTACAATTAGCTAGAGATAGATTCTTTAAAGAAAGTGCTGTTAATAATGACTATGCAAATTCACAATTAAAAATAGGAAATGGCAGAGAATAATTTAAATCAATATGTGAATGATGAATATTCTGGAAAAATAAATCCACTTCCTGATCCTACATCATTACCTTTTGCATCCCCTCCTAATCCGATGGGTGTTAAAAATGCAATGACTGGACAGTCTCCAGGTTTAACTCCTTTTCAGGTACCAAAGTCATCTAAACAATATGACCCTAAGTTTGAAGCTTTATCAAGAGCGGAATATTTTTCAAATAATATATTAAATACTCAAGATAAAAATCAGTGGTCAAAAGTTTATTCATATAATCCTGGACCTAGCGGTGGTGCTTTTTATGATAAGTATAGAGAGTTAGAACTTGCAACAGGACAACAGTTTCACCCTACATATAATAATGCTGAAGTATTTGATAAACATACTAACTTCTTAGGTGATTTCTATAGAGCCACTAAGAATACATTTGCACCATTAGCATGGGAAGGTTTTAAATCTACTTATACTAGTATGTCAAGATTACCACAAGGAGATTTTTTTGGTGAAGATGCATCCTCAGCTAGAAATTTTGCTACATCAGTAGCCAAAGGTTATTCTACAAAAAACAATTTTGGATCTTTTGTAAATAACTTATGGGGAAATTTTGGTTATACAGTAGGTATTATGGGTACAGCTATGTTAGAAAACTGGGCTGGTGCTGCTATTGGTGCTTTTACTGGTACAAAAGCTGTTACAAAAAATGCAGCAAATCTTGCATTTAAAGAATGGAAAGCTGGTAAATCTTTTGATGGAATTAAAACTTATTCTCAAGCATTAGAGGAATTAAATGATATTAATAAAGTTAGAGAATATTGGGATAAGATAAACAAAGTTAGTAGATTTCAAAAAGTTATCACATCTCCTGTAGGAAAAGTTATAAACCCATTTAGCAATTTAACTGATAATTATTATTCAATGTTAAACACTGCGGATGATATTACAGGTTACATGCAGAGTTCTGCTAAAATGTATAACACTGCAGGTGCTGCATATAGAGATATCAGAAACATAAATTTAGCTTTAGCAGAATCAAGACTTGAAGCTGGTATGGTATTTAATAATACCATTGATAAGTTATATAATGAATTTTATACTGAAAATAAAAGGGTTCCAACAAATGCTGAAATGGAAACCATGATTAATCAGGGTAAAAGAGGAGCTTATGAAACTGCAGCAATGAATGCTGGCCTTATTTATTTAACTAATAAAATTTCATTTGATAATATTTTAAATCCAAGAGTCGGTGCTCAAGGATTCTTAAGACAAAGAATACTAGATTGGAAAACTATTGGTGGGGGAAGATTTGGTGAACTTGGTAAAGTTGGTTTTGATGTAGCAAAAAATGAATGGAAATTTTTTGATAGAGGATTTAAATCATGGTGGAAAGGTTGGAAAACAGATCCACTACATAAATCAGTTTATAATACAATAGGTTATCTTAAAAGAAATTTTTCAGAAGGTATACAAGAATCTCTTCAAGAAACAATTTCATATGCCAATGAAAAATATTATACAGAATCATATAAGAGTGATGTTGCTAGAAAAAATTTAATTGGTAAAGCAATATATGGAAAAGGAACAACTCCTTTAAGTTATTATGGGGAAGGATTAAAAAAACAATTTAGTAAAGAAGGGGCCGCTGTATTTGGATCAGGATTTTTTATGGGCTTTCTTGGTGGTGGATTAAATAAATCTATGACCTACTTATATGAAAATGCTAATAAAATATTTGATCCAAAAGGTTATGAGCAATACAAGACTGATAAAACTAAAATAAAAGATGAGTTAGTAGATAAGTTAAATGCTTTTGGTATTGATGAGTTTGTTAATAGTAAAATCTTTAATGGAGGTGTACAAGAGATATTAGCTAAAGTACAAAATGCTGGAAATAAAAAACAGGTAATGGATGCTGAGTCAGAAGCATTAATAAACCACTTTATGCATTTAAATGAATACGGTGTATTAGATCTTTATTTAAATGCTATTGAGACTTATCCAAGTATGACAGATGCTGAGTTTAAAGAAGCATTTCCAAAAATTGCAGCAGAAGACGTTAGTAAATACAAACTTAGAATTCAGGATACAGTTAAAAAAGCAAAAGAGATAAAACAAAAGTTAGATTTCTACAATGATGTATATCCTAATCCAATAGACTTAACTAGATATAATAAAGATGATTTTGATTATGATGATGCTTTTATAATGCATCACATGTGGAATTATGGAGTTAAGTCAGCTGTATTTTATAATGAAACATTTGACAACATAAGAGGTAGAATGACTGACATAATGAATAAGCATTATGAAGAAAGACCACTTCAGTCAATGACCAAAAGACAATCAGACATTATTCTTAGACCAGAAGAAATGTGGAATGAAATTGCTTTATTAAATAATGAAGCAAACAATCTCATAGCCGTTGGTGATCCTGATTCAAAAGAATCAGCAAGATCAAAAAAGAAAGAAGCAGCGGCACTTCAAAGATATGCTGATGCTTATGATGAATTTGTAGATTACTATCATAGAGATAGATATGCTAATAAAGCTAAGTCAATCTTACAATCAGAAAAAGCAGAAGGTGAAACTGTAACTGATGATGAAGTAGAAGCATTCTTAAATGAAAGATTTGGAGAAAAGAATGAAGAAAGAGAAGCTGATATTTTAACAAATCTTGAAACAGAATATAATACTCTATTAAGAACAATTGCTGGAAAACCAGATGATTATTTATTTACAAATAATATAGATAATGCATTTGAATCAGTTCTTGATTTTTATAAACTAAATGATGAGTCAAGAGAGATGGTAGATCTCATAAACATTATGAATGACCCTAATGGTTTCATGGATGTTTATAGAAGGAATGTAGATTGGATGACCAAGTTATGGTTGAACAAATTTAATTACTATACAGAAATTGTAACAAAAGAATTCTCTGATATAGAGGACAACGGTTTGCTAAACCACCTTGCTAAACAAGGTATCTTCATGGAAGCCAATGACTTTATTCTATGGAGAGATCAAGGGATTCCACCAAAAGAATTCTATGATGAGAAAAAACAATTAGTAATTCCAGAAGGAAGTTTGGCATATGACAGATACTATGATGCTTTAGTAAAGCTAAGAGCTTTAAAAGACATGGTTGATGAATCAGACTTAGAAGTTAAAAATCAAGCTATTCAAGATAGAATAAATAATCTAAATGAGAGAAGAACTTCACAAGCAAATAGATTAAAAGATCTTTTTGAAGAAAACTTATTAAAAACTACTGGTAAAAGTATTGATGAATGGGAGGAAACTCAGCCAGAAAAAACTGAGGGTAGAACAAAAGAAGAAATAGATGATGACATAGCAGGAATAAATGCTCTTCTTGTCAATGTAGGAGATATTAAAACTGCAGAAGAATTAGATGCACAGTATGAAGCATTAGCAGCAAAAGATCTAATACCTGAAAACTATACTGAGATAGCGGATCAAGAAATTGCTAACAATAAAGCTGCTGCCAAAAAGTTTTTAAAATCACTTATTGCAGCTGGAGTAGAAGAGCAAACAGCATTAATTGCTACTCAAATTAAATTTGCTTTACCAAAAATTTTAAATAATAAACTAATTGAGTTACAAGCAGAAGAACCTATTTCAGAAGAAGATGGTGTACCACCTGTTCAAAAAACTGATGCTTGGAAAGATTATCAAAAACAATTAGAAATATTAAATAAAAGATATGACGAGCTTGTAAATAAACTAAAAGATCAACTTGTTGATATTCAAGAAAAAACAGAAACTCCTGGAGCACCAGTTGCTCCAAGTAAGAAAACAGCAACTACAAAAATATCTACAAGTACAAAATGGGATGATCTTCCAAATGATTTTAAATCTGAGTTGCAAACTCTTTTTGATACTTATGTAGTTGAAGAGTTAAAAAAACCAGATTTAAAAAATAATCCTCTTAAGTATGAGAGAGTAAGACAAAACTGGTTTGAAACACAGTCTGCTTTAATTGATGAATATAACTCAAGATCATTTGATGAAGAGTCTGTTCTACCAGAGATTAAGTTTTTAACTTTCAAAAAACCATTCTCTGAGTATTCTATTTCTGAGATTAATACTGCAATTGATCAATTAAATAAAATACTTGATAGGAATGAGTATAATGATGCTGCATTAACTAATACAGATAAAGCAAATATAAAGAATGATATAGAGCAGCTTTCAAAATATAGAGCATATAGAAGAAAGAACTTTGTTCCTACTAATAATCGCGCAAGAGTATTTAGACTATTTGAAGAAATGGTTTTAAATAAACAAGCAGGGGTTAAAAGACTTATAGATGAAGATGGTAATGTATATGGTTATGAGTTCTTTGATCAAGAAGGTAAACCAATAAGAGTAACAAAACTTATAGAAAATATAGAGAATGAAGTTACTGGTAAAAAACCATTCTTATATGATCCTATAGAAGAACCTGAAATTAATAAAAAGGGAGAAGTAGAAAAAGGATCCCTGTTAATATTATTCAGAGATATACAAAATGATCAGAGTATAAAAGAAAATGAGAAGGCTAATGAGTTTATGAAAAGACTCAAGGCGGATGTATTACTTGGAAGATTAAAACAACTTAATAACGCAGGTAAGATTCAAAAAATTGAGGATACTCTTAAAAATAATTTCTCTGAAGAAGCATTAATTGCTGTTGTAAAAAATGTTGCATACGGTGAATCAACAACTGCTGGTAACTTAATAGATGGACTTGTGAGAGCTGCATTTATTGTAGATTCTAATGGTCAGTTTGTTACGCCACAAAAACCAGATGGAATAAGTCAAGAAGCATTTGATAATTTATTTGGTAATGGTGAGAATGGAAAACCCTTAGGAGTTATTACACAATTACAAGATCAGGTAATTGATGGAACATATCAAATATTTTCACAAGATATTATGTTGTTTGATCCATCAATGGGAGATAATGGAGTTGTTGGAGCAATGGACTTAATAGCAATTGATAAACAAGGTAATTTAAAAATTATTGATGTTAAAACTGGTAAACCAGAAACGTGGACTAATTTTAATAATGAAGAGAAGTTTAATAAGAATCTTACATATAGACTACAGCTTTCTTTATACAGAGTCCTTCTTCATAATATGATGGGTGAATTAGCAAATATTTCTATTTTACCAATTGAAATTATTACTGATTTAGATGGTTATATTAAGAGTGCAAACTCAGCTGCTAAAAAAGTTAATCAGGAAAAAATTCGTGATTTAGAAACTAAACTAAAAGCTGCTAAGTTAGATAAAGTTAAAAATGCTGATGAAATTAAAAGTTTAACAGAGAAACTTGATGCGCTTAAAAAATCTATAACTGTACCATTAGCTCCTGTAGAAGAAGATCTTTTAGAAAAGTATAATATTAAACTTAATAAACCAACTATTCCAGATGATTTAAAACCATCTGGACAAAAAGGTCCGACAAATAAAGAGTTAACTGATAAGGAGAAGAAAGCTGAGATTAAAAAAATCAAAGATAAAATCAAACTAATTGATACTAAGATAAGTAAACTTCCTAATGGAGGAATGATACTGGTTGGTGGTAAAACAATGATTGGTGATGAGCTTCAAAATCTTGTAGCTAATAAAAAACTATTAGAACAAGAGTTGGCAAAACTAGAAGGTGCTGCTCCTGAAGAGGAAGATGATCAAGCTGTAATAGATGAAATTAATGCTTTATTAAAAAGAAATGTTAAAGATCTTTTACCGGTATCTCAAGCAATAAAAAATCCTGAATTAAAAGCAATAATCAATAAAATGATTGCTTCAAAAACAATTGAGGAATTAGATGACGCCAGAAAAGAATCTGTTATTATTTCTATTGCTAATAATGAGTTTACTTCACTATTGACTGAAATATATGACAATAAAAAATTAGCATTAGAAACTGATCTTTCTGAAGAAAATATTGCAGAAAAAACATTACTTTTGAGTAAAGTAAGTATACCAGGTAAAAACTGGACTATCCTACCTAATGAAGTTGTTAGAGTGTTTAAAATCTCTGACGGAAAAATTATCATTAAGCAGATAGAAAATATTGAAAATAAAAGACCAAAACAAATGACACTTGATGAATCTTTTATAAAAAATAATTTTACTAAAACTGGTGAAGAAGCATTAAAAAAACAAAAAGAACCGACAGTGAAATCTACTCCTGAAGAAAAACAAAAATCAAATATTTCTAAAAGCAGTCTTAAAGAGTTTTCAGAAAATCCTGAATTAATTAATACTGCAAAAAAGAATGCCACAAGCATGTCTAGAAAAGAAAGAATAGATGCTGCTAAAAATGTTAGCAAAGAGGATAATATTAATAATTGTGATCAGTAAATAAGATGGCTTGTAAATTATATACAGAGAATGACATAAGTGCTTTATATACAATAGTGCATGGTGAGATAGCGGATAGAATCAATAATCCTAAACTTGGCAAATTTGATAATAAAGCATTAGAAAAATTCATTAAAGAATTATATGAAGAGTTTAAAGATGAACCTAACGGTCTTCTTTATGTGCAGTCTATTCCTGATATGCTAGATATTGTCAAGAATGATCTTGAGATAAAAAAATATTTACTGAATGAGGCTGGCTTAGATCTTACTGCTGTAGCAAAATTGTCATTAGATTTTGAGGATCTTGATAATGTAATAAAGTATGTTACCCCTCCTGTTGAAGTACCAAATGAAAAAGAAATAAAAAAAAGAGTCCGTAAAGGTAACAAATCATCAAAAGATGTAACACAAAATAATAGTAATCAATCTGTATGGTCTGCTCTTGAAAAAGAAGATAAAGCAAAACCAGCATTTCCAGATAATTTAACTGGACAAAGATCAGCTGCTGTAAATCCAGAAAAGGTTTCTGAAGAAGAAAAAAATAAAATAGATCCTGAGAAAGAATTATTTGATAAGGTTATTAAAACTGCAATCTATGCAGCTAGAAATAAAAATGAAAATGATGAGGTTATTATAGGTGACACAGCTGTAATGTTAAGAGCTCAATCTATAAGATCCCTTGACAAATCAGATTTAACTAGTGATGATAGAACATTCTTAGCTAACAATAAAACTTATGACATTAATGTTGCAATTATTTCAGATGAGACAGGTAAGCCTTTAAGATTTGATGATAATGGAAATATTACAGAAACTGGAGGAAAAATTGTTTATCAGTACATTAGACCAGTAAGTAGATATCAAGGTAAATTAGTTTTAGGTAATAGATCTGGATACTATTACACTCTAGTATCTGCAAGAACTTTGGCTAATAGAGAAATAGCAGCAGGTGAAAAGAATGGTGAAATATATACTAAAGCTGATAAAGATGCTATTTTTAATAAGATTTTAAATAAGCAGAAACAAAAGATGAATGATTTAGAAAGGCTAAATCAAAGGCTTGCTGATTCATCTGAATATGCTATGCTACCTATTACTGGTGGAAGCTACGGTATTGTTACACATAAATCAGAACTATTATCTAAAACAAAGTTTGCTGATGATGTAAACATGATTTACATTCATGACTCAGGTCCAAATGAAGGTGATTCATTTTTTATGGTAAATAGAATAAGCTCTGGTGTGTCAGTAGATACACCTATCTATTTACAAAGAATGGATGTTGATGATCAGATAGCTGAAAAAATTTCTAAAGTCTTAACAACTAAAGGATTATTAAATGGTGAAGAGCTAAATCCACAGTTGAGATTAACTTATTATAATAATTTTCTTTCTAACAGAACTGTTAAAAACAATATTAAAGTTGAATTAGGTGAACCTGTTCTTGGACAAAATTCTCTTAAAGTTACTTTAATTGATCCTGTAAGTAAAGAGGTGCAATTAGTTGATTTAGAAGCAGATAATGCTCAAGAGATAATTAAAGCACATCTTTTGAAGAGTAATGTCATAGTAAAAAAGGATGGTACACAAACATCATATCCTGCAAGTATGAGTTACATGAAGAAGTTTGCAGTGGATGGTGTAATACAAAAAGGTGAAAGATTTACAGACTATAATTTTTTAACAAGAGCTAACGGTACAGAGGTTATTACTGAAACTAAAAAAGATTATTTTGATTTCATTAAGCCATACATGAAAGTAGATTATACTACTGATGATGCTGCATACTTTGTTGGACACAATTCTTATTTATCATTTGCAACACCGGAGGATCTTATAACTCCAATTGATGAACAAATAGATTTAGGAATAAGTAATACTAAAGACTCAGACATTGATGATGGTGAAGTAGCTTCTAAGATTAAAGGTAAGAAGAGGGCACCTGTAAAAGAAAAAGATGAAGAGGCAGGTAAGAACTTTAATCTAGATGATGTTAAGACAACAACATTAGATAATCAAAAATTACTTGTAGCTAACATTAATAAATCAGATGTTGTTTTAGGACTAGATGCAAATCCTAATGTTGGTGACACATCTAAAATTAAAGATAGAGCAAAGGATAAATTTTACGGGTTGTCAATTGGGGAGAAAAAAAGTGCTCCTAAAAATCTTATGCCTTCTGATGACTCAATGCAATCATTGGCTAAACAACTAGCTTCAATAAGTCCAAGCGGAGTTATGAATATAGTTGGTAATGATATTGCACAATTAAAGAGTAAAGGATATACCCAAAAGGATATAGATACTTACATATACAATATCTTAAATAAGTTAAATGCTAACTACCCTATAAATGAAATCATAACTAATGGACAGACGGGTATTGCTGAAGCTGCAATTAAAGCTGCTAAAAAATTAGATATTAAGGTATCAATTAGAGCATTTAAAAGTTATCAGTTAAATGTACCTTCTCCAAAATTAAAAAGCGGGTATGTTACTTTAAAGAACAATAAAGCAAACTTCATAAAAAGATTTGTAAGCACTTCTTCTAAAGCATATCAAAAAGCAAATGAGATTCCAGAAGCTTCAGTTGATGAAACATTAGAAGTAGAGAAAGCTCCAATTGTTGAAACTAAAAATTTAGAAGAACAAAAAAAGGCGGATCTTAAAATAAATAAAACACCAATAGATGACCTATTAGGTTCTACCGATAGCATATTTGATGCTCCTATAGAAAGAAATAAAAGAGCAGCTCAAGTTATGAACCAGATCTATGGTAGTGCTGCAACTTGGGATGAAGTGGACAAATGGTGGGATAACTCACCTCTAAAAGCACTTACTAAAGTTGAGAGAGCTCAATTAGCAACTGTATTTAACTCTACAGCATATGGTACATTCTTAACTTCAGGTGCTATGTTGTCTAGTGTAATGGATGATTTACGCAGAGAAGGCTTTGTTGCTAAGATTAAATTATATGGGGATGCACTACCTATTACATTATACCATGAAGCTTGGCATGCCTTTTCACAATTAGTATTAACTATTGATGAAAAGACTAAACTTTATGATGAGATAAGAACTTATGATAAATGGGCCAACAAAGAATATGTAGATATTGAAGAAGAATTAGCAGAAGACTTTATTGACTATGCAGTTAATAACAAAAAGCAAAAAGGATTTATTCAAAAAATATTTGATAAAATCAAAAAGCTATTAAATTTCTTTTTTAAGAATACAACTCCAAAAGATGTAGCAAGATTACAGGATATTCCAAATGTTAAAATGTATTTTGAAAAATTATACACTGGTAATTTCAAAATAGATACTTTAAATGCTGAGAAGAATATCATGCGCGGGTTTGAAAGACTTAATAGCGCAAAGAATACTATTCAACCATTAAAAACTGAGGCTAAAGATTTTTCTGAGTTTACAGATAGTGAGTCAAATAAAGTTAATAATCTTTTAGATTCATTAATGGCTAGAACATTCTATCAATATAATTCTAAGTTTAATACAACTGCTGGAGCTGTTAAGTTATTGGATAATATAAATAGTAGAGAGCAATTGTACTATAATCTAAAAAAACAATTAGATGTATTATTAGAAAACCAGTATAAAGTTTATGAAAACATTGTAAGGGAAAATATTGATTCTGAAAATCCAGATTACATTACTGAAAATAAAGAGTTGTCTAAATTAGATTTGCTTAAAAAAACTGTAGACAACTATGGTAATATTGGATTATCTCTTGCTAAGAAAACTAAGGCTGGTGTAGTTGCATTCCATATGCAAAGATCCAGATTCAGTGTCCTAAAAGAATCTTATGTAGATGATATAGAAGATGCAACAACTGCATTATTTAAAACTACAGAAGGAAATGCAATTTCGTCAAGGCAACTTGCATCTGATGATACTACAATGATGCTTTCTGGAATATATAAACTAGAGAGAGATAGTAAAGGAAACTATGTAAAGAGAGAGAATGAGGATGGTGTAGAAGAATATGTTGTAAAAACAGATGAGTTTGGTGCTCCTGAATTAGAGCCCCTCAATGACATGTGGAATAGACTTGCAAGAATCTTACAAGGTTCATTGGATTATATGGACATGTGGAATAAACTCAGAAGTGCAACGGATAACTATCCGGAAATACTACAAATATTAGAGGTATTACCAAATCCAAATCAATTTGGACCAGCTGCTTATAATAATAAAACTGAGTTTCAATCTGAAACAAATTTTTGGCAGGATCTTAAAAAACCTGTTATACCTTATATTCAGTTTAATATTAATAAGACAACTATTGAAAAAGCTAAAAAAGTTGATGGGGTATATACACCAGCAGTTGTTAAATATGAATCAAGATTGGCAGCAGCTAATTTTGATATATTTAGAATTGTAAATGACTGGACAACTAACTTTAATATTTCTGATTCAACAATCAATAAGTATATTGTTAAAGATGAATTTGAAAATAACTATTTAGATACTGATGCTATTATGAGAGACTTCTCATATGAAGGCAAACTAAAATCTGAATTAGCCGTAGACTTTTTAGCTGCATTAGGTATTCAATTAGATTTAACAAGTGCTGAAATCAGAAAAATTGTAAATGATAAGCAAAAACCATTTGCTGCTAAATACAATATCAATTTCATATTTAATAATATTAGACTTGTACATTTAGCTGGTAAGGCAAAAGACTTAGGATTGAATGCAGCTGCTGAACAAGTAAAAAGACAACCATTAACTTATTTATTAAATGGTTTACCTGAGTCAATTGAAAAAGCTGCTGGTGGAAAAGCTCGTGATGTAAGAAGTAAAATAACTGCTATAGCTCAGTTGCAAAATAGATTCTCTGATGGTTATTCAAACTATAGTGTATTAACTCCAGAAAAGAGTAAAGTTTGGGAACAGTTTGTAGACAATACAGTTACCCGTATTATTACTTCAATTAATGCTGCTAAAAATTGGCAAGAACTAACTACTGATGCGGCTGATCCAAATGGTAGATTTCAACACATGCGTTGGTTGGCTGAAGCTAATAATCCATCTTCACAGTTCTCAGTGATCTTAAACTCTATATTTGATTTAGACACAATGTCTGATACATATGGAGAAAAATTAACTGATGGACTTATAATGCTTGAAAACATTGGTGGAACTCAAATCATTGATAAAGAAACAAATAGATCTACTGGAGTTTCAACTGCTAGTACAGATGTAACTAGTAAGTTTTTACAAGAGTTTCATACAATGTTACAATCAGGAGTTCAAGAATTCATGAGACATGCATCTAAACAGACTGCAATGAACATGAGAGCTGAGAAGATTAAAACATATGATGGTAAGAAACAGGATAATCTGTATGTAGATATTATGGCATTCAGTCCTACAAATACTGTTGCTGATAATAACTTAGGTGAGTCACAAGCATTTAATATTATTTTAGGATATATTGCTGCAGAAGCCGGTAGAATTTATAGATTTAAATCAGATAAGCCTTACTTTGAAAAGTTCTCTTCTTATAATAGAAATGTTATAAGAAAAGATAATGGTGCTACTGTAAAAGCTGGTGAAGCATTTACTGCATTTGATGATGTACTATCTCCAAAAACTCAAGCAAAACTATATGCATTAATAGATGAAACTATAGAAGATGATCAAAATGAAATATTAAGATCAGGCTATTATAATATTGAAGGCTTTGATTTTAAAACTATGATTAATGAAAATCCTAGTTTAAGAAAATTAGTTAAGGCAGATGTAATTGAATATTTTAATAAACAGTCTACATTAAATTATAACAGACTAGAGAATGCAAACTATGTTGACAATTCTTTATATGAATTAGTAACTACGGATTCATTCAATAAATCTCAAGTAGATAAGATGCTTATTAAAGCATATACCTACAACTCTTGGATACATAACTATGAAACTATAATCCTTGCATATGGAGATTTAGTACAATATAATCATGATAAAGAAGAGTTTCATAAAAGAAATGCTGGTTTAGGTTCTGGTGGTAAAGGTTTTCGTTCTGATTTCAGATCTAGAATGTATATTAATGGACCTTTGTATCAAAACTTATATGCTCAGAAATATAATTATACTGTAGATCCATACAATGGAACATTAAATTCTGCAATTATTAAAGAATTAGTAATTGATAAGTCAGAGTATTATGATGAATACTACACAAACCACGTTGCTTCATATACTGATAGATTTATAAAAGCTGGTAAATCTAAAGCTGAAGCTAAGAGACTTGCAGAAGACTTAGCAAAGACAGTTCTTAAGGACTATAATAAAATGAAAATTGCTGATGGTCAAGGCTGGTTAAATTTTGAAGCATATAGAATGCTTAAAAACTTAGAAGGTAATTGGTCCAATGCGCAAGAGAACTTATATAAAAGAATTGTTGCTGGAGAAATTATTTCAGCATCTCAAATTAAAGAGTTCTTTCCTCCATATAAATTACAGTACTATGGAAACATTAAAACAAAAGGATTGCCTTTAACATCTTTTCACAAATTTTCATTAGCTCCTATAATTCCAACAGTACATACGCCTGAGACTCAACTTGGTCAAATTCATGACATGATGCTTAAGCAAAATGTACATTATGTTTTAATGGAAACAGGTGAGAAGGTTGGTCATTTAGGTGAAGGTGATACTATACTAGATGAAAATGGAAATATAAATACTTCAGTTGATTTCACTAAGAATGTAATATTTACAGAGTTCTTAAAGAATCAAACAGAAGTAAATTCTAAATACAAAGGGGTAAACATCTTTTCTACACAGCTTAGAAAGATGGTTCTAGAAGGTCTTTATGAACAAGGTGAAATTGATACTTTAGATGAAACTAAAATAACTAATAAAAAAATTACAGATTACATTGATAGAGTTAGTGAATACACTGAACTTTTAAAGAATCAATTAGTTGATCAACTTGGTTTTGTTGAAGAGGATGGAGAGTATGTACCTAAAGAAAAAGATAGTCTTGTAAGACTAACTAAAATGATTAGGGAAACTCTTACAAGAGATGATATATACAGTGATGATTTAGTAGACATCATAGATGTAACAAATTCTGGAGAATTAAGATTTGACTTATCATTACACCCAGAGGCTGCAAAGATTGAGAAACTCTTATTGTCAGTAATCAATAAAAGAATCATCAAACAAAAGGTTAAAGGTGAACCACTGGTACAAAAATCATCTGGATTCTATGATGGTTTATTTGAATTACCAATAGATATAGATAAGATGGGTAAAGCTGCAAGAGATGCAGCTGTTAAAAAGTATATGGGGTCAAACTTTTTACCTACATATCATAAAAAAATAATTGATCTTGATGCACAGTATAAAGATACTGATAAAGAAAAATTAGAAGAAGAATTAAAAAGTAATGAAAGATTACTAGAACAACAATCTGCTTATTGGACAGATAGAAAAAAACAAGCTCTTAGAGATGAAATTCAATATTTAAAAGATAGGATTGCTGGTAGAAAACCAAAATTTACTACAACAACAGATGGCTTTACAGCTGCAATGAAAGTTGCTATTGCATTACAAGGTGATTATGAAAACTTGTTAAACCTGGAATATAAAGGTAAGCCAATTGGTGACATAGACAGACTTAATGAAGCTATCAAAGATGATGAATGGTTAGATGCAGATAATGGAGCTAACAGAAAAGCAATAACTATGGTAGGGGTTAGGATTCCTGTACAGGGTCTAAACTCTATGGAATTCATGGAAATATATCATTTCTTACCTCCACAAGCTGGAAACATTATTATTCCTCCAGCAGAGATTGTTGCTAAATCAGGAGCTGACTTTGATATTGATAAGTTATCTATCTTTATGAATAACATAGATGCTGAAGGAAGAGTTATGCAAACACTTTTTGATAATGCAGAAGACTTCTATGAGGCATTAAAGAATCCAGAAGAATATGGTTTAACTAAAGAGCAAATGTATGAACTACAAAAAGCTGGATTAGAAAACTTATTACTTAATGATCTTAAAAATATTCTTGAATTACCTGAGAATTATGTGTCATTAACAACTCCTAACGGAACATATTTAGTAAAACCTACTGCAGATGAATTAGCACAGTATGTAATGGAGTATGATCCATATTCAAACATGATGTCTGAGGAATCTAATAAGACAGCACCGGATGAAGAAGGTAAACAAAAGAAAGTAATTAGCCCTACTAGAATTTTAGAAGTTGGTTACAACTTGTATAAGCATGAATCTAATGTGGTTGGTAAAAAGACATTAGGACTTGGTGCAATTGAAAACACTTTTAATGTTGTATTTAATTCATTGGGAGCTACAATGCCTGCAGTATATAATCATAGCAATGAGGAAAATCCTAGAATTTCTTTCTTAGCACTAAGACACAATGAAAGAAATGTAGGTGGAGAGAACTTAATCTCTTTATCACATAGGTATGATGTAGATGGTATAAATAAAGTAGCGGATGTTATCTCTCAGCTTATGAATGGTTGGGTGGATGTTGAGAAAGATCCATGGGTGTTCTTTGTACAAGGTAACTATGAGGTAGCTCCAATCTTGATGTACTTACTTAAAACAGGTGTACCATTTAAAGAAGCAGCTTACTTTGTATCACAACCTTTAGTAAGAGAATATGTAGCTCAGAAAAGACTTTCTCAAAGTACTTATGCAGAACCATTACGTCAAGCTCCAGGAGAACAAGGAGTTTCATATAAAGCTGCTAGTGATATAATTGGAAAATATTTTCCAGAGTTCATAAGTGGTGATGAAGCTAGATATAATATTGGAATAAAAACTTTAGACAAATATTTAAATTCTAAAGATAGAGCTTCAGATGAAAGATTCTTAACAGCTGATGAGATGTTAAATCTTATTATTGATTCTAAGAATGACAGTAAAGAAAAGTCAAGTTTGTTGTCTCAGGCAATGTTCTTACACTATCTAACACTTGAACAACAAATTCAAGGACTTACTCGGTTAAAACTTGCTTCTAACCCGGATACTAAAACAATGACAGACATTGGACAAGCTATCCAAGAAGAAGCCAATATGGAAAGTTTAGCTGAAGAAACTAAAATTAGTCAGGAACTTAGAACAGCTATGATTGAAGATTCAATCATTAGTTCTTTCTTCAACACAAAACTTGTTAAAGGTCTTGGTAAGCCATTGTTTAAATTTAGATATGATGATGACATACAAGATTATGTTCAGTCATATATGAGTGACTTTAAAAATGTTCAATACTTGAGACAAGCATTTGGTAACCGTTATAGAGATCTATTCCCTGTTGTATTTAGAAATGATATACTAAGCTATTTATTTCAAAATGCTTTAAGAAAATACAGTTTAGATAATCAGTATAACTCTTATGGTTTAGAGGAATCAATAGGATTACAGCCAGCGCAAGGACTTAAGTTTGGTGCTTATGTTGCTGAAACAAAAGATGGTCCTAAATTAATCTATGACAGAGTTCAAATAGAAAAAGAGTTCTATGATAAAGCATACTTAGAGGGCAGTGATGCTAATAATAGTTATGCAGACAGAAGTTTGTATCCATTAAAAGCTGGACACTTTGAAGCTAACATATCTTCTAATAAAGATGAGTATGTAAGATTTGTAATTGAAAGAGAGTTTATTAGACACAATATGCCATTTGAAGAAGTTGTAAAAACAGAGAACTTCAAGAAGGAATTAAAAGCATATGAAAAAACTTCATTGTCTACGGATAAAACTAAAAACAGAAGATTTGTTTATGAGAAAATAATAGCAATGCAGGCTTTAGATAACACTCTAAATCCATATCACTTATTCCGAGATAAAGAGAATTCTTATTCTATAAGATTAAACAAAATTAAAAATGAATATAAGAATGATTTTGTAAAAGACTATCCAATCCTATCAAGAATGGTTCCGGATAGTAATTCAGAAAAAACAATGTTCAATTTTTATATTGATGATAAAGACATGAATACTTTTAAGTCTAATCTTTATGCAGGAAATTTAAAAGATCTTGCAGATAAGACTGTTATGAAAGTTGAAGACAAGTCTGAGAATGATAGAATAAGTAATTTCTTTTCTATGATAACATTTGTTTCTATGTTACAATCTGGAACAAATAAGAGTAAGTATAACTTCTTGAATCTAACAGACTTTGAAAAATTTATTACTGTCATGAATGATGAGACATCTAAATTCTTAGAATCTCCATCAAAAATTGAAATGCTAATAGATTTTAAAAACAGATTTGAAATAGTTAATAGTAACCAAAACTTTGACAGATACAGATTTAAAAACTATCTAACATCATTAGATGTTCAGAGATCTGAATCTCAAGTTTCTACTGCTGTTGGTTTAAAACAAATAACACCAAAAGTTAATATAGTTGACTATAGAACAATGACAGATGAAGATAAAATAAATGCTTATGATAATAATGATGAAGATGCTCAAAAAAGATGGTTGGAAGAAGAAATAGGTGAGTTCTATGAAGCAATATATCAGTATAATAATAATTTAGATACATTTAGTTCTAAGGGTGTAAATAAAGGAAAAGCAACAATGGATGATGTTATTGATGAAACACTTGGTATTTTTAGAACTGCTCAAATTTTTCCAAAATTTTCGGATTTAATTATACCATACTTAAGTGATCTTAAAATTGCTTTAAATTCATTTGACAGAAAAGAAGGGTACGCTATATACAAAGCAAAAAAAGATGCAAAAAACCAAGCAAAAGATATGACTTATGAAAATTTATTTGAATTTGTAGATAAATATATTACTCAACCTACTGAAGATGATTTTGGTTTTATTGGTTTTAAATTATCTGTAGATAAAAGAGGTAAGGATCAAGGTAAAGCTAGTTTAGCAAATCACTTTATTGGTTATGGTGCAAAAGGTACTAGTACATATCAATATGAACAAGATGCTAAAAAAGCTGGAATAGGGATAAATTATGACCGTGTACTAGATGAATTTACAATAGCTTTTGTAAGTGTTAATGGTAACAATAAAGCTACAGAAAAAGCTATATTTGAAACAATTGAAAATGCTAGAGAAGTTCTTGAGAATGGCGGAACTGTTATAATGGATTCTACAGCTGATGCAAATAGATCTTGGAATAAATCTGGAGAAGCTTTAGTACAAGAAGGTCTAGGAGAACCAAGTGGTCAAACTTCAAAAGGTTATAACTATTGGGGTCCAACTCCTGAGTGGTTTGCTCGAACATTACCTGCAGAGGTGGGAACAACTTCGGAAAACCTAGTAAAAAGAAAAAATCTTATAGCTACAACAAACCCTAACATGTTTATCTATAATGATCTATCTGGTACTGATAAGGCATATGAGTTTATTACTAAGAATAATCCGGATGTTACATTCATCTATCAATTAAGTCTTGGTGCACAAGAAACATATGATAAGATGACACCTCAACAGTTTAACAATCAAAAGCTAAAAGGTCAAGTCATACTTAAGAAATTAGCAAATAACTCTTCTGTAGGTATTATAACTGGTCAGAATTCTGTTAAAGATAGTTTCTCTAAACTTGATCCGAAAAACTACAAACTTGTAAAAGCCAATATTGAAAAATCAATAGCTCAGATAAATCAAGTAATTCAAGATGGTGGTAAAGTTGCCTTCTCTATAAATGGATATGGTGACCCTGTTTCCATGCCTCAAGAATTATTCGTATATTTAAGTAAGAGATTATTTGAAGAGTTTCAATATTTAAACCCGGGATCAGAATTTACACAAGAAGTAAGTAAAGAAGTAGCAAAATATCAACCTATTACAGATGCGGAAATATTAGCTAAATTTACAGAAGAAAATGACCCACTAAAATGCTAAAAAATGTTTTGTGATTCTAAAGTTACTATACTAGAAAATTTAAAAGGAAGAGGTGAAGCATCTATTAAAAGAGTAGATGGTACTACTACAAAGGAAAATCCTTTATTAACTGAGTACAATCAAATAACTGACCGTAGGGAGTTTGATGTATTTAATAAAGAGTACACAAGATTTTTAGAATTAAAGTATAATTTAAAAACAGATGGTGAGTTAGCATTTAGTGTCTATGAAAGTCAAACAAGAAATCCATATACATCAAGAACATGGAGAGATGACATCAAAGTAACACAATATGCACAGCCTAATGAGTCATTGTTTCAAGCTTTAGATGATGAAAGAATCAGATTGGAAATATTAGAGCAAGAAGGTTTTGAGATTGAAAAAGAACCAGATGCTATATATCCAGAAGATGAGTCTTTAAATCCAATGTATACAAGAAGCAACTCTAAATTAAATGATGAATTTGATAGAAGAGTTAAAACTGCTATGTTAGATTTTTTAAAAGGTTTAAACATTTCAGTTGAAGAAAATTTGGATGAAATTATTTCATCTGAGAGAAGAGCTATAAAAGATACTAATGGAAAGATAATTGGATATAAAGATGATCCATTAGCTGCTTTTGATGTATTACAAAAATTTTTAGCACTTAAAAAAGATATACCTAATAAGGTTTTAGCAAAACAGACAGCAGCTATAATCCACACTTTCTTAGGAAAGAAATCAAAACTAGGTATTGAGATCTATAAGAGTATTAATAATTGGTCAAAATACCAAGAGACATACGATAAATATAATAAAGACTATAGAAAAAAAGAAGAACTTGTTCCTGAAGATGAGCTTAATCTATATGATACTACATCAATGGAAAATGAAATCTTAAAAGAAACATATACTTTTGATCCAGAAAGATTTAATCCGTGGGCACATAAACAAACTATAATTGAGTTTATTGCAGAAGGTATACTAAATGGAATAGAGCAAAACTATATTGGTGAAAAACGAACTAATCCAGATATTAGTAAAGAGTATTTTGAAAGTATAGGTTACAAAGATAAATTTGAAGAGAACTGGAGAAAAAGACTTTGGGCTAAAATTTATAATTGGATACAAAAAAACATATTCAATAATAAAGCAATTACAATATATACTGAGCAAGAACTTACTGATGTTGTAATGGATATTGTAGATGATGTTTACAAAAAAGATTTTAAGAAATTCATAAGGAGTTACTATGAAGATGCTGCTACTGGTGAATTTAAATCTATGAAAGGAGAAATCTTTGAAAGAAAATATTATGAACGCAGTTTAGAAAAAGATCCATTTGCAGCAGAGATACTTGATAAATTATTTGGAGCCCCATTTGAATATAAATTAAGTGGGTCATTAGTATTAAGAAGATATGGTAGAGTTCTTAGAGCTTTAAATGAAGATCTACATGATATTGATGGAGTAATTACTTTACAGCAATTTGAAAAAGAAAAAAACTATGAGAAATTTCTAAATTGGGTTGATGAGGTAGGTCTTCCATTAAGTAAAAAGTATAGTAAAAAAAATAGTGAACAGTTTTTAAAAGAAATTACTCCATTACTAGAGGAGCAATCTTGGTATCAAGATTTAAAAAAATTATTTCCATCTTGGAAATTAGAAGTAAGTTTTATTGGTAGAGATCATAAGAAGGGTGAATCAATAACTATATCAGGTTATATAGAAAATCCTAATGATATGATGCTTGTAGAAAAAGGAGATGGTTCTGCTAAAAACTATTTCTTTAAAGCAGAAGATGTTGGTAAAACAATGCCAAGGAGATATGTATTAGATTTTTTCTTGAGAACAAGAGAGGGGGCTTATCCAGAAATATTTGATAATTTCTATAAAGATTGGAAACAAATATTTGAGGCTAAAGTAAAAATGGGTAGGGGTAAAGATTTAACAGATCTTATTTATTTTATTCCTGATAGAACTGATAAATATAAGTTTACAAATAGAGGCTTTAGATATTTTTCATTTGCAGATGATGTAAATGTTGAGCCTGTAGAATCTGATTTTCCAAGTATTAAAGATAAAATTGAAAAAATGCAAGCCAGAGAAGCTGCGGAAGCATTGGCTCAAAAACTAGCTCAATCTATGAATGTTGAATTTATGAACATTACAGAAGAAGAAGCTAAACAAATTCACGATACAAGAAAAAAACCATATAATGGTGAGCCAGCATTCTTTTTTGGTAACACTGTATATGTAGTAGGTGACAATGTAAATATTGATACAGTTTTACATGAATTCTCACATCCATTTTTAAGAGCAATATCAAGAGAGAATCCTGATTTGTTTAATAATCTTTATGAGAGTTTACTTGCTACCACTGAGGGTCAAATGCTTAAGCAGCATGTCATTAAAAACTATCCAGAGTTAAATGAAACTTATGTTGATGAAAATGGGAACACAGTAAATAACCCATATTTCATGGAGGAGGTTTTAGCATATGCATTGCAAAGAAAAGCTTCAAATAGAGTTACCAAAGAGATTGAAACAGAGGGCTTTAAGTCTTTTATAAATAAAATGCTTAATGCAATCCGGAATATATTTAAGAAAATGTTCAATAGAGTTTCTGTAGAGTCAATAGATGAGTCTACTACTCTTACAAAACTTGCAGATTTATTTTTAGATAAAGATTTTAAATTCAAAACACCTAACATTACTGAGGAAGATGTCTTTGCCTATGCAAGAAATTTAAAAGATTTAGCTAATACTCTCACCAAAGATATGAAAGGTGAAAGAATTCAAGAGTCAATCAATGAAATGTATATCACTAATAAGTTGATATATGAAAAAGCTAAAAACTTTAAATTAAGATCTCCACAATATAGGGAAATGCTCAGAGAGTCTTTAATGCAAAAGAATACAAATGAGCTTTTACCTAAAATATCTAGACAATTAGCTAACTATGAAACAGTAAGTAACAGAGAAAGATTTTCTGTAGATGATGTTCTAGATGGTGCTATTGATGCAGAGAGTGCAAGAAATACAGATCTATTAAACAGAGCAAGAGCATTTGTAAACACAGTATCTGTAGTAAATAATATATCACAAAATATATTTAGCAATCTTGATCTTATTCAAAAGAGTGATGAGTTCAATAACAGGGAAGCAATCTCATTGCTATTCTTATATAGAAGCTCTATTAGATCTTGGAATGACATGTTTAATACTTTTGATGAGTTACTATTAGAAGAATTAGAAAATGGTTTTGATATTACTCAGCAGAATGACTTAGTAGATTTAGTAAATGAAGCTAAAAATAATTTATTAAGAGCAGACAAAAAGATTAGAGAGATATATAAAGCTAATAGTATAAACTTTTATGTAGAAGTTACGGGCTACATGAATGATTTCCTGAAAGAAGAGCTTGGTAAAAATCTTAAAAATGCTCTTACAGATAAATTAACTAAGGAAGAGATAGATGAAATATACACTTTAGCTATTACACAAAAGTTTGATGCTGAAAAACAAAAAGAAATTTTTGATCAATTAGAGAAGAAAGGAATTCAATCTCAGTACATTAAAAAGTTTATTGATGATTATAACTATTTTATGATCAATCAAGATAAGATTACGGATGGCTTATCTGGTAAACTAAAAGATGTAAGTTGGTTCAATAGATTTTTTGAGTCATATACATCTAGTAATGACCCTATAGTGGGTGGTCTTGCTATTTTTATTAATGATCAAAAAGTTGAAGCTGAGCAAAGAGCATTAGAAAAATCATATAAGTTCAGAAAGCAGCTTGAACCTCTTTTACAAAAAGTTGGATACAATACTTTAAAAACAAGACAGATGCTTGATCTTGTAGGTTTTAAAGATAAAATCCTTTATCTTGATCCTAAAACAAAAGAAGCTAAAGAAAGAGAAGTATTAACTTTCTTAAATGAATTTGGTAATGGTTGGAGATATGAGCATGACCTATTAGAATATAATGTAGATAAAGCTTGGGCTTCTGGAGATAAAGAGCAAATAAAAGAAGCTGTAAATGCATTAAAGGATTTTAAGAAGGATTACATGTGGGATAACTATATTCCTGAGTTTTATGAAAAAGATTCAATCTTTGATAAATACGGGGATGTAGGTAAGATGGCTTGGTTATCTAGAAAGATGGCACTTGATGCCTATAACAATGAGGCCAATGAGTTAACAGATGAGTTAGAAAGATTTCAAGAATACTCTACATTGCAGAGTTTGTGGAATAAATACCAACAGCTATATTCATATCTATATGAAGATATGAGTCCAAAGATAGATGACCCTGCTAATGGTATTTATGATTTAACAATAGCAAAAATACTTAATGAGTATAGAGAAGCTACTTCAGATTACTATGAGTTTATTCCAAGAGTTGGTTCATTACAAACTGCATATGATGAGTTCTTAAGTAGAATGGATTCAGAGAATGTTACAGGTGATGATTTAGAAAAAGCTAAAGAAGAATGGAAAAAACAAAATACACGAAGAGTTTATAAGCCAGAGTTTTATGAGTCTAGAAAAAAATTAATTTCTAGACTAAAAGAATTACAGTCAAAAGTAAATACTGTAATTGGTGAAGACTTTGACATTGCTAATGCATACTCAGAGATATATAATATTTCATTTGCTTACAAAGATTCTCAAGGGGAAGTTGTTCCTTCAGATTTAGGTATTGAAAAAATTAGAAGAGTAAAACAATTAAATCAAAAGATAATTGATTACAAAGCTAACTTTGATACTAAAACTGGTTTGACAAAAGATGAAGCAGAAGAGCTTGATATCTTTATTGCTATCAACAAAACTAATCCTCAAAAATTAAACAAAGATCAAAAGGATAGATATTTAGAACTATTAGAGAAGCAAACTAAAAATGGTTTATCTTTAAATGAAGTTGCTGAAATGCAAAGTATTTATGCTGAGTTAGGTTCATTAGTTCAAAAGGTTGCTACTGAATACTATGTAGATGCTTTAAATCAACATTTACAAAGATTGGAAATAGCTACGGTAGCTCCAGAAAAAGTAGATGAATTTATTAATAGTGATGAAATTAAAGGCTTAATTAAGGCAGATGATAAATTTGCTGAATGGTTTAGAGATAACCATGTATTTAAAAAGCAAAAAAACTTTAAAACAAAAAAGCTTGAGATAAAGTATGAGAGATCAATGATCAACTCTGTGTCTTTACCAAAGAATCCTGATTACTATGAGGAAACAAAATTAATTAATGTCATTACAGGTAAAGAAGAAACTATCATTGGTGTACCTAACTCAAGACACTCTGTGTATAGAGTAAAAAATAAATATAGGACTGGATATAATTCAGAAACTGGTGAGGTTGAATTAGAAGTAGGTGTTCATATAGATAATAAAGGACAGTTTCTTCCAAGAATGTTTACTAATCCTAGTGATAAAAATTCTGCTAAGGATAGCAAGTATATAAATCAGGAATATTTAAGATTAAAAGAACAACCAAATAGTGCAAGATTTCAATTACTTGAACTAATGAAGAAAGCACATTTGGATTTCCAACAAGATAAATCTAATAGATCCAAGTTGTATCTTGATATACCAAGATATGTATTACGTGATAACCTATCAAAAATACAAGCTGGTAAAATTGGTGAGAGATACTCACAAATTAAAAAAGGTATACAGCAGTCATTGACAGATGCTTTTGGTAAAGCAGTTGATGAGGTAGAACTAGAACATAACTATGAGAGAGAAAACAATCTTGAAGAATATAGATTAGTAAATACTGATCTAAACTCAGAAGAAGTTTCTTACATCCCCGTATCAGGAATATACAATATTGATATTGATAACACTGATCCAGATGTAATTAGAGGTATGTTTAAGTATTTACTATCACTAGAAACACAGAGTCAATTGCTTCAGACATTGCCATTAGTTAATTCAATACTAGAAACTCTTGAGGATCCTAAAAATGCACCTAAGACTGAAAATACTTTTAGTAAAACCATAAATAAAGCTAGAGGTAAGTTAGTTGAAACCACAAAAAAGGGGGCGTCTAACAATAGACTTGGTCAAGTTAGATCATTAATAGAAAGAGAATACTATGGTAAACAGTTTAGAGGTGAAGGAAGCTCAATGTATCTAGACAAGTTTATTGGTCAGTTACAAAAACTATCTTCTAGAGCTTCACTTGCTGTAAACATATCTTCGGATTTAAAAAACAGATATGGTCAGATTGTACAAAACATGATTGAATCTGCAGGTGGAGAATTTGTTACTGTAAAAGATTTAGCAAAAGCTAGATTATGGGCAACCACTACCATGTTAGAATGGTCAACTAAAAGTGTTTATTCAAAAGGTGTTCCAGCATTAGACTCTCAGTTAATAGAAATCTTTGATTCTGCATTTAAATTTGTAGATGACTTTGGTAGATCTGTTTCTAGAAACATGGCTAAAGACATGATGAATGGGGAGTGGATGTACAATATCCGTAAGAACCTTGAGATGGAAGCTTCTCTACAATTATTTGGGGCATTTTTAAATGCACAAAAGGTAGAGCAGAGATTATCTAATGGAAAAACTATTACTCTTGCATACAAAGATGCTTGGCAAATAAATAAAGAAACTGGTATAGCTGAATTAAAACCCGGCATTGATGCTGCATACAGCAACAAAACTGTATACCATGACTATGTTAAAGGTCAATCTCTTGATGAAATTGCAGACATGTACAATGTTACTGTAGAAGAGTTAAAAGAAAGAAACAAAATTCAAAATGTTGTTGAGCTTGAAGATGGTCAAGAAATTGTAATTGCAAGATCTGAGAAATTTAAACAGTTCAGAAATAAATTCCAAGGTGTATCACATAGACTATATGGTGCATATGATAAGTTTGCTCAGTCAGAAGGTAACATGTATTTACCATACAGAATGTTTACTTTCATGAGAAAATGGTTTATCCCTATGTTTACCAATAGAATGGGTGCATCAGTTGAAATTGAAGATGGAAAATGGTGGAGACCAAAATTCCAAAAGAGATATGACTGGATGACTGGTAAAACTACTATTGGGTTTTATCTTAATGCATACAAAGGACTTGCTGAACTTATAAAGAGTAAAGGTAAATACTGGGCTTATATGCCTGCAGATCAAAAAGCAGACTTAATGAGAACTCTTACTGAATCTTTATTTATCATTACTATAGCATTAGTAACTTCTATGTTATTTGGCTATGATCCTGATGATCCAGACAGGTTTGAAAAAATGCGTGAAAGATCTGGTGCATGGGGAACTGATGAGTTTAAAACTTGGGGATTCATACAAAACCATACTTTGCTTTTATTATTAGGAGCTCAAGCAGAAACTTCAGCATTCTTACCGCTTCCTACTATGTTTGGTGTTAATCTTGGTATAGATGACTATATCAAAATGGGAAGTACTACAACTTCAGCATTTGGAAATACAATTGGACTATATGCAAAAATCCTTGAGGATATCTTTAGACTATTAGCTGGTAATGATAAAGCATTCTATAGTAGAGATGAGGGTGAATATTCTTGGCAAAAAGAAGGTGCACCAAAAATCTTTGGTCACTTACTTAAAACAGTTGGGATAACCGGATCTACAGGAGACGTTACTCAAGCATTAGAGGGATTAGAAAACGCAGGTAAGTTGAAATAAAAAAGGGGGGATTATTTCCGCCCCCGTTTAACTTTTTTAAGTTTACTTACATCAACTCCTACAAGTTCACTTGTATCAAGTTTAAACTTACCAAGTGTACCTTCTTTGTCTTTGCTTACAAGAACATAACTATTATTTTCTGAAACAAAGTTGATATACAACTCTTGACCATTGAATTCAATTTTCATTTTTCTTTTTGTTTTTGACATTATTTGTTGGTTTTAAGTTATTCAAAGTTAAGAAAAAAAAAGGGGGAAGCTTGCGCAACCCCCTAATTTTGTTTGTTTATTAAACCTATTAATATAGGATTTTAGAAGAAGTCTGATGCATCATCATCTTCATCATCATTGATGTTAAAGATTAAGTCATCAAATTTTTCTTCATTCTTATCTATGTCAAAGTCTGCACCTTTCATATAAGAAGCATTCTCACCGGTATATTCTTGATTCTCATCTGGAGTATAAGTAGGTGCATCATCTTCATCTGCTTCTAGTGGTAAATTCATCCAATCATTTAGATCTTCTTCATCTTCTGGATCTTCAGTGTAGTTATTAACAACTTCATTGTGAAAATCTATTGATTCAAAAGTATTGCCAGCAGGGTCAGTATAAGTTATTTGAGTTGCCTCA
>Ga0181344_1000093_pt1 | contig 35931 bp, 39 predicted proteins | sample Su13VDMLBDD_FD_130098 | JGI IMG/M metagenome (GOLD analysis project Ga0181344, IMG submission 130098) | Freshwater viral communities from Lake Michigan, USA - Su13.VD.MLB.D.D | ecosystem: Environmental > Aquatic > Freshwater > Lake | place: USA: Michigan | collected 2013-07-15
GGCTACAACGTGAAAACTCGGAAGAAATACCTCTCCGCGTATGTTGAGATGCAGAGTCAAAAGATGGTGCAAGAGGGCGGCTACGATGGCTTCCCGTTCACCGTTGGCCGCTATCTGTCTTACGATTCGCTCATTCAATCCGCAGGCTGGGGCTATGGCCCAGGCTTTGCCATTTTGCCAGAGGCGCGGCAGCTGAACTTCATCCAGCAGATGATGGACGTGTTTAGCGAGAAACAAGTCTTCCCGCCAATGATGGTTCCTGACAGCTTCGAGGGCAGTTTAAAGACGGCGGCACGGGCGCTGAATTACTACCCGTCTGGCATGGGGCCGGAGTCGGTTTATCAAGTGCCTGTCACGGGTGAATGGTCCGTTGCGTTGGAGCGCGTGAAGATGCGGCAGGACATGATCAAGCGTCTGTGCTCGCTGGATATGTTCCAGATGTTTGCGCAGATTGACCGCGAGATGACCGCCTACGAGGTGGCGCAGCGGGCAGGCGAGAAGCTGGACACTGTGGGCCCGATCTATCACCGCGACGTAAGAGAGACGATTGAGCCGCATCTTCGCCGTGCCTTTGAGTTATGCGCTGAAAATGGACTCTTGCCGCCTCCGCCGCAGGAAGCATACGAGGCCGTTGGCCGTGGATTCGTCCAGGTGTCTGACCCTGAGATCGCGCTCACTTCCCGTCTGGCAATGGCAATTGACGCATGGAACGCACGCGGGGCGGATGAGGTAATGCAGACCGCCGCCGCCCTCGCTCCGATTGACCCAACTGTGATGGACAACATCGACACCGGCTTCTACATTCGCGAGAAGTCCCGCCTTGTTGGTGCGCCCGAGGGATTGCTTCGCAAGCGTGAGGAAGTCGAGGCCATCCAGCAGTCACGCGCAGAAGCTCAACAGATGCAGCAAGCCGCGATGATGGCAAAAGAAGCCGGGCAGGCGATAAAATCGGTTGGCGGTGTCGATAAGGTAGGCGAACTATTGGGAGCGTAATTCATCACGCTGAATCATCACATGACGCCCACAACCGCAGAACTCCTAACGCCGCTCACTGCCGGCGAAAAGAAGGACGTGCTAAAAGCCGCGCTCCGACTTTTTGACAAGCCAGACTTTCAGCTAGTTTTCCGCAGTTTGAACGCAGACGTTGGCGGCATCCTCAATCCAGCCTTTGAGCAAGGCGGAGATGCTGTGAAAGCCGCATTTCGCGAAGGGCAAAAAGAACCTCTGCGCTGGTTGTTCACGATGTTCCTCAAAGGCATTCCAGAGACTGAGAAACCCAAAGAACAAGAGACATGATTACGATCACACCAGACAACCAGATTGACCGCGACGGCGAAATCATCGGCAGCATTATCGGCGGCATTGCTTGGATGAAGGCCAAGCAAGCCCCGCGCATCATCGGCCAGATTCGCCAAGCCGCGGGCATCGATGGGCTCAAGTTTGAGATTGCCGACACGCCAGAAGAGCAAGCCAATCTTCCAACTGGTAAGGAATCCTTACAGGTTGAACCACTTTCCGCCGCTGCCGGTGTCGATAACGACAGCGTGACGGAGCCTGTCCCTGTGAGTGATGACGCAGGGGCAGGCATTTCTTTCGCCATCGGCTCCGATTGGGGCACGCCTGGAACGTCCTACTTCGCCCGGTGCTTTATCAACCATCACGGATCGGAAGCATACGCGCAGTATTGCAAATCTAACGGCTTATGAGATACAAAGACAAAACCACTGTTTGCGTTGACCTTCTCGACCCTAGCGAGGAGGCATTCAAACGCGCTCTCAATTTCATTAACGCTGGCGAGATGATTCGATGCGTGACGGTTGTTGAGGGGCGCGAGAAGGAAAAAGCCGTCATCTTTGACTACACGCCAAGAGACCATCCTTACACGGGCGACGAATATCAATCTTGGCTCAAGGCCAAAGCGCTCGCGCAAAAAGCCAACTAATTCCTATGGAAAACGAAACCACACAAACGGCGGACAATGCCTTGCAACAGCAAGCAGCGACCACAACCGACACAACAACGACCACAATCGAGGCAGCGCCATCAACGGTGACACGCCCCGAATACATCCCAGAGAAGTTTTGGGATGCACAGAAAGGCGAGGCGAAGATTGACCAACTTGCCATCAGTTACGCCAATCTTGAAAAGGCGTTCTCATCGAAGTCGCAGGCACCGAAGAAGCCGGGAGCAGATGCCACCCCAGAAGATCACGCCAAGTATTTCTCTGAGCTTCGCAAGTTCACAGGTGCGCCTGAGAAGCCGGAGGATTACGGGCTAAAAGCTCCCGACAAGCTGCCGGAAGGCGTCGAGTGGAACGCAGAACTTGCCACGAAAGCGGCGAGCATCGCTCACAAATACAGCGTGCCACCGGAGGCATTGCATGAGTTGATTGCGCTCAACAATGAGACGGTGGGCGCTTTGGTTGCGAAGTCCGAGGAGGCTCAAAAGGCCGAAGTCGAGGCCATGGTTGCAGAACTAAACGCCGAGTGGAAGGACGCAGCCAAAGACAACTGGCAGCGCGCTAACCGTGGTGCTATTGCTATGGGTGTGGACCTGGAAGCGAGCGGGCTTGGCAACAATCCGCATTTCATCCGCGCTGCACTTCGTTTTGACGAGATGATTGGTGATGACAAAGGGCTGATCAGTTCCGACTCACAAGCGACTTATCGCGAACAAATGGAGCGAATCCAGAAGGGGCCGGATTTTAATGGCAAGAACGGGCCAGAAAAACAGCAGGCAGCACTCGAAACACTGAAAAGGCTGTTTGAGGCTAGCCAGAAATAACTTTCGCAACGCCATCACTAGCGGCTCTCAGAAATGGGAGCCGCTTTTTTGTGCTTGCATTAAATCATATATGATCTAGAAATTGCACAACGACGGCCCCGACAGGATAAGCCGCAAGCCGAAATTGAGGCCCGCGAAAGCGGAGAACCGAGAAGACGGGAGACACGATTCTTCCCGCTGATCACACGATCAGCTTCCACTCAAATTCCAAACTTACGCCTTATCATGGCTACTATTGATACCTTCTACCCGGTCACGTTCCAAACATCGTTCGATCAAGTTCTCCAGCAGATGGATTCCCGTCTGCTCACATCCGTTACTCGCGCCGATTTCACCGGCAAAAAGAAATGGTTCAACCTCCTGAATGACAGTGAGGCACAAGACATCCTTACCCGCAAAGGTGATACTCCAGACGGCGAGCTTGATGCCAGCAAATACTGGCTCACCCAGCGCCCAAAAGAGAAGGTCACGACCTTTGACGAGTGGGATAAGCACTTCCTTGGCACCATCGTCCTGCCTACATCTGACGAGGTGCAGTCTCACGCGATGGCCTTCAACCGTGCGATTGATGACGTGATCATCAGCGCCTTTGACGCCACCCGCTACATTGGCGAGGACGGCACGACCACTGACAGCTTCCCAAGCGGTCAAAGCATCGCCGCCAACTACGCTGAAACCGGCTCGCCCACCTCCATTGGCATGACCTTGGCAAAGCTCCGCCGCGCCAAGTATCTCATGGACGTTTCCGAGGTGCCTTCTCAGGGCCGTTACATCGTGATCGGTGCTCAACAGGAACAAGACCTCCTGCGTGACACCAATCTGACGAGCGCGGACTTCAACACGGTGAAAGCCCTTGTTGACGGACAGGTGAACACCTTCCTCGGTTTCACCTTCCTGAAGTCTCAACGTCTGCCAGTCGGCACCGTTAGCGGCACCGCTGACGTTCGCAGCTGCTTCGCCTTCCATTCCTCGGCTGTGAAGTTCGCCATGTCGGATCGTCAGACCCGCATGGACATCCTGCCACAGCGCCGCCACGCGCTCCAGATCCGCTCCACGATGATGCTCGGTGCCGTCCGCACTGAAAATGAGAAAGTGGTCCGCATCTACAGCGACGAAACCCCATAACCTGAACTGAGAAGGGTGGTGTAAAAGCCGCCCTTCTCTCAACCCTCACCTTCAAAGACTCACTACTATGGCTGCTCTCACTGACACCTCATTCTACACCGCACAAGCCTCCGCTTTGCTTGATGGCTCCGAACGTCCTAACCGGACAGGAACCACTGGCGGCACGGTTAAAATCCTTCGTGCTTCCTACACCACTACCGGCAGCGAAGCCGCGAATGACACATTCAACCTCTGCTATCTTCCAAAGGGCGCTTCCATCCTTCGCGGTCTTAGCACGGTCACTTGTGTTGACCCCGGCACTACGCTGACGCTCGACATTGGCACCAGCGCAAACGCTGACCTCTACGCTGACGGCATCGTTCTTTCGAGCGGTGGCACCGTGGGCTTTGGCTCTGCGGTTGCTGGCACAGCTGGCGACTTGGCCGCTACTGTCACCACTGACAATACCGCCGTGATTGTCACCGTTGCCTCTGCGAATACCGTCACCGCTTCCGTGGTGCTTTACTTCGACGTGGCATACATCAACTGGAACTAACCCTCCCGTTGGTTGCTTATGGGGGGCTCCTTGTGTTTGGGGAGCCTCCCTTTTTCTTGAAACTTTACGACTATGGCCGCGACTGCTACCGAGATTGCAAACCTTGCCATTGCCCACCTGGGCGGGCGTGCGCTGACTGCGCTGGATTCCGACACGACGCAGCAGGCCGCGAGTCTGCGGAAGTGGTATAATCCAGGGGCAGGAACTCCGATCTACACCGCACTAGACGAGGTATTGCGGGCGCATCCGTGGAACTTCGCCACGGCTCGCCACCGGCAAACGGTGACGTATTACAATGTTACGGATGTGACAAGCTCGGGCGGGCTGATAAAGATCACAGACGGAAGCCACGGCATTCAGACGGGTGACAGGGTTTACATCAAAGACGTGGAAGGCGTCACGGCTGCAAACGGTCAATGGTATGTCACTCGCGTGGACGCCGATGAGTTCACGCTTCAAGATTCCGTTTTTGCTGGCACCTACACGGCAGCAACGGGTGAATGGGTAAAGATTCCGGCCTTTGATTGGGATTTCCAGCACACGCCACCGGATGACTGCCTGCGCGTGATTTCGCTCAACGCTGGCGGAGGCCAGATGGAAGATGCCGGTGCTGACTTCACTTTTGAAAAGGGGCTAATCCTCACTGATGAGGAGACGATCAACCTCAAATACATTCAGCGCATTACCGACGTCACCGAATATCCTGCCGACTTCGTGACGGCGTTCTCATTCCTCCTTGCCTCCTACATCGCGCAGGACACGCAAGGAGCGACAGGGCAGGCACAGCAGATGCGCCAGTTCTTTGAAAAGGCCGTTGCTCCACCTGTGAAGGCTCGCGACTCCAACGAGGGCAAGGCTAGGCGCATCCCGCCATTTAATGACTCTCAAATCGTAAGCGCTCGCTTCGGCGGATACTGGACGGGCGGAATTACTGACTAATCATCATGCCACAGTTTCAAACCATCAAGGCAGTGTTCAACGGTGGCGAGATGTCACCGCTCATGGACGGGCGCACGGACTCGGAGAAATACGGCACAGGATGCCGAATCTTGGAAAACTTCATCGTGCGTCCCTACGGTGGAGCGTTCAAGCGCCCCGGCACTCGTTTCGGCGCTGCTAACTCGGATGTGACGGGATGCGTGAGGTTGATCCCATTCCGGCGCTCGACAAGCATCAATTTCGTCCTCGGCTTCAAAGCGAACGCCACTAAGGTTTGGAGCTACAGCGCTGGCGCCTTCACGCTCGTCACAACTCTGACGACAACCTACACGGAGGCAGAGATCCACGATCTGCATTATTGTCAGCTCAACGACATCATGCACCTCACGGTTGGGACGAAGCATCCGCGAATCATTACCCGTGCAAATGACGGAACGTGGTCAATCATTGACACACCTTTCCAGTTTGCTCCTGCGCTCGATCCGCCATCGGATGCCGTGACGATGACGCTGGTTTACGATGCCAATTCATGGGTGACATCTACAAGCTACGCCGTGGGCGATTTCGTCCTGTATCTCAATGAGCTTTACAGGTGCAAGACGGCCAACAGCGACGCTTCATTTACCGCGGCAAAGTGGGACAAGGCCGCTTACAAAACACCGTGGAATGTGGGGCAAGCCTACGTTGCAGGCGATGTCGTGGAATACTTCGGCAGCAATTATTTTTGCATCACGGCAAACACGGCCAGTAGCGCAAACCGTCCCGGCGTAGGCGCTCAATGGGTGCTGATTTCCATCACTGACTATCGCCTGATCGCATCTTCCGCCACTTTTGACGCTAACGAGGTTGGTTCTATCTGGCTGCTCTCTCCAGGCTCAACAAATCGCGTCACATCGGAGGCGATTCCCGCAAGTATCAGCACGACAACAAGCGCGGCCATTTTCATTCAGGGCAGCTACTTAGCCCGCACAAATTGGAGTTCCAGCGCATCTCCAAATCAATGCACCCTCCAACTTCAAGAGAGCTTGGATCGCATGAACTTTACTACCATTAAGGAATGGTATATCAGCGGCAGTTTGGAGGGCACAATTAGCTACACCGCAGATGCTCCGAACACGGGCGGATGGTATCGCTGGGTTGCTATCAAGGCCAGCGCCACGGGTAGCGGAACGATGACTATTGAGCCCGCAGTCGGCAAGCTCGACATCCCTTTTGAAATCGAGAGCTACACCAGCACAACGGAGGTGAAGGGCGTTCCCAAGCTGGCCGTTGATTCACTCATTCCAAACGAGGTAATTGGCACGGCGTTCCCGGTGTGGCGCAAGGGCGCATTCTCGGTGACTCGTGGGTATCCAAAGACTGTCGCCTTCCATGATTCGAGGCTGTTCTACGCCTGCACAGCAACAGAGCCCATGCGAATCTGGGGCAGCCAGACGGATGACTTCTATACCTTCCTGACTGGATCGCTGGACACCTCCGGCATTGACGTGACGCTAGCGGCAACGCAGGCGAATGACATCCAGTGGATTGCCAGCTTTAAGCGCACGATGGTAATCGGCACCACTGGCGAGGAATGGACGATGGACAGTGGAGATCAGGACAACGCGCTCACGCCTTCTAGCGTGCGTTTGCGCCGTTGGAGTCGCTACGGTTCAAGCAAACATCAACCTATCCTTTCGGGCGACGGCTTACTCTGGCTTACCCGAGATAACCGCCTGCGCGAGTTCGCTTATGTCTTCGAGAAAGATGGATATTCAGCGCCAGAGATGACGTTGCTGGCGGAGCACATTCCTAGCCGCTCAAACGTGAGAAACGTGGCTTATTCACAATCGCCCGATCCTATCGTGTGGTTAATTCATGAGGACGGATCATGGTCTGGCTTCACCTACGACCGAGAGAACAACGTCACGGCATGGCATAGGCACAACTCAGGGCTTGGTGAATATCTTGGCGGCTGCTACTCGCTCTGCACTCTTTATAGCGAATCAACGGCCAGTGATTCCTTGATTTTCCTTTTTGAGAGGAGCAACGCTAGCGGTGATTTTATGTGCCTTGAGTCGATTGACGGGGCGGTTATGCAAGCCGCGATGACATCGGCAGATGAAGACTTTTCAAGCACTACAAACAACTCGCCCATGATTTTCATGGATTCGTGGACGTTTGTGACTGGCACTTTTTCAATGGGTGCCACGAAGTTTCCAACAGCCGCCGCAAATCCTGCGCTTGGATATTTGGCTAACGTGGTGTTTACCAGTCAATATTCGGTTCTTTTGAATACTGACGGATCACCGCTTGAATTGACCGTTACGAGCGCCGGAGAGGCGGAGACTTTTGACAACATCGCAGGCACTTACAAAGTCGGCATTCCATACACCGCCGTTCTCATTCCAAACCGCACAGAGGTTCAGCTTCAAGACGGCAGCTCGCAGATGAGGAAATGGCATGTCACTCGCGGCTCATTCCGTGTCTGGCAATCTCTTTACGGCAATGTTCAGCAGAAGATAGGCAGCGCTGGCGAGATTGATTTCACCGGATTTTCGGCCATCAAATACGAGGACATTGACGCCTTTCCTCGCTCGCCGACATCAGGCTATCCAACGCTACGCACAAAGACAGGCCAAACACTTCCGCAGCCTCTCGGCTTTGATTGGGGCAACGCGCTCGACATTGTGATTAGTTCACGCCACCCGACGCCGTTTAATATTCTGGGTATGATCTTGGAGGTTGAGATTGAAGGGGCCTCGGGCGCTGGCACTTGACGCGGTGGCGTTTCGTGGGATTGATCACCATCATCACATGACAATCCGCGCCTACACTCCCGACGATTTCCCGATTGTGGAACAATGGGCCAAAGCAAGGAGCATGGCAATAGTTCCACAGCTACTAAGTCCGAACGGCTTTCTTGTGGAAGATGAACAGGGGCCGGTTGCCGTGTGCTGGGTGTATCTCACCTTTGACTGCCCGCTCGCCTTCATTGACCATCTATTCACAAGGCCGGGAACGAGCATGAAGAAGTGCCGCGAGGGCTGGCCGATTCTATGGCGGACAATCCAGGCGTATCTCTCAAATCTGCGAGCTTGCGATGGGACGCCACTGGAGTATAAAGTAGTTCGGATATTCACCAGAACGCCGCTCGCAAGATTCTTGAAGGCGGACCGTTGGCACGTTTCCGATCATACCTCTACTCAAGCTGTCTATGTCATACCGTGATCACGCTGATTATGCGCCACTTTTTACAGGGGGGCCGATGGGCATCTACTCCGCCACGCGTCCACCATGTAACGAAGTGGTTTCTGGAATCGTGATGCTGGCGCTTGCGGCAACGTCCGCATACATCAGCTACGATTCCGCGCAGACAACGGCCAAGCAAACCGAATACAACGCACAAGCGCAAGCCGACGCCATCGGAGCGGAGCAGAAGCGGCAGGCGGCGGAGAACGAGGAAAACCGCAGGCGAGCCGTTCAGGAGCAACGGCGTTTCCGCGCCTCACAACTTGCCGCAATGGCGGGCTCTGGCGCGATGCTTGGCACCGGCTCAAGCCTCGCTTTGGAGGCTGATACCTGGGCAAAGCAGCAAACAGAGCTAGCCGATCAGCAGCGAGTGAACGACCTCGCGCAAAATCAGCTAGCGTTTCAGCGCCGTTCAACGCTGGCAATGGGCGCAGCTGAAGCTGGGCAGATTCGAGCCAACGCCACGGGGCAGGCTATTAGCTCGCTGGCTTCAACGGCATCGTCTGGATACTCGGCATGGTCAACACGTCCGCAACAGGCTAAAACAGCCGCTTAATTTATGGCACGAATCCCCATCCTTCAAAGCCCTGCGCAAATCAACACGGGCAATCAGACGGCGCGAGTCGCACAGCTTCCAGCCGTCACAAATGCCGCACTCGGGCAGGCGATTGGAGGCGTGGCAACGGTGGCGTTTGACATCAGCGAGAGAACAAAGCGCGTGCAAGATGTGAAAAATCTCACGACTGCCAGCCTAAAAATGCAGGAGGCTCAGTCACAGTTTGCTAAGTTTCAGATGGATCAACCCGACGAATCGAAGTGGCTGCCAGAGTGGGAATCCATCAAGACTCGCGTTCAGTCTGAGATTGCCGAAATGCCGCTGACTCCAGACGCTCGCAATCAGGCAACGGAGCGTTTCGGCATGTGGTCAATCAGCGGAACAACCAACGTCCAAGCGCAAAGCCTCAAACAGGCCGGAAGGAATGCCGCGCTTTCGGTTGAGAATGCCATTCAGATTGGGCGGCAAACTGGCGACTTCACAGCGGCTCGAATGGCAGCAAGTGATTACAAGTCTAGTATCCCCATGTCTAATGAGGAAAGGCAGTCGATTGATTTACAGATTCAAGAGGCTGAGCGCCAGTTTGCGGCCGAAGACTTCAAGGTAAAAATCGGCATGGCCCGTGACCGTTTCGATGGATTAGCCATGATGGACGCCGTTATGGAAGCGGAGAAAAAGGGCGCGATTACTCCGCAGGAAGTTAGGGCTTTTGAAGATGAATCGAAGCGGCTTGAAGCTGTCGGCACGATCAAACAGATTGCCGATGTTGACCCCATCATTGCCAAGGCAAAAATCAAAGCTGGAGAGTTCCCAGAGCTAACGCCGCAGGAAAAGGCCAGCGTTGAATCATACGCAGAAGGCGTTCAGCGTGATTTTCAGAATCGCGAGCGCTCAGAGTTTGCTGATTTTATCGTGAACGGTGGCAACGCTGACGATTACAAATTTAAGTGGAACCTGTCAGACGCAGAACAGGCAGAGCTACGACTTGCGGCAAAACGTCCCGTGATCGTGACAGCTGAACAAGCGGCAGTTAAGCGGCTCGAAATGGAGGCTAAGGTTGGCAAATACAACATGGACGCCGATCCAGACAGAAAGCAGATGATTGCCATATCTGCCGAACTGGACGCGCTCAAAAACGCGGTGCCTTATGCCTTCTCCGATCTTGGCACGGCGTGGGCAAACAAGACAAAAGGCAAAGGGCCGTCTCTTGTGGAAATGGACATCGCCGACCATGACGATTACGTTCAGAAGCTTTACAAGCCAAAGATGGACGCTCTTCTTGAAAAGAACGGCAGCATTTCCACAGGCAAGGAAGCCGAGTTTCGCAGACTTCAAAGCGAAGCTACCGACCTAAAGAAAAAGTATCGCGCTCAAATCGGCGACAATCCAACGCCAGAGCAGGCTCGCAAGACTTCACAAAATATCCTCACGCTACCAACGGCAGAAAACGTCACGTCCTATTTTGACATGCTGGACGCGAATCCAATTTTGCCAGCTATTAACGCGCAACCGCAACCACTGAACCCATGACTCCAGAGCAGATTCAAGAGAGAGAAAACCGACTGAGGAAAGCTTTTATTGATCGTGACTTTGGAGAGGCTGGGGCATCATTAGATGACTCGGCTTTTGCTGGCGTTGAAGATCGCGGCAAGCTCCTAATGTCTGGCGCGGTTGCGGGCTGGGCCGGTTCCATGATGGGGCAGCGCGTCAATCCAGCGTCTCCAGACTGGCAGGGAATCAAAGACGGCATTGCTCGCGGCTACTTCAAAAACCGTGAGGCTTCCAATGTTTCCGACGAGGATCTTTTCAGCAAGATCGCGGAAGACTACAAAGCGCAGGACGCACTGGCGGAGGCTGCCAGGAACGCGGCAGCGCGCGGCGAGTCGTGGCTTGGCAAGTTCCGCGAAGTTGAGCAATCAATGCCAAACGTGGCAGGCGGGCGGCAAGTGCCTTTCCTTGGACTGGCAAAAGAGACGCATGATAAATTCCGTGAAAAGATTCTGCCCTATCAATCCACAATTCGGAGCGTGGCAGAAAAGGCGAAGGCCATCGAAACGTCAGCGGAAGGAATGGACTGGTCAGGCATGGCGCAGGAGCTGATTCAGGTTCCCAAGGAATCGCGGCCTTTTGTGCTCGAAGCTATTTCGCGGCAGGCTACGGCAAACGTTGACGCGAACGCTGCCGAGAGGCTTGGCAAAGAGTTTGCGCGTGGGTTCGAGCGCTTCCTAGACACTGCAATGTCGGGCTCTTACAACGTGCTTGCTGCTGCTGGTCAGTATTCAGAAATCCCGCTAACTCCCGAGACTACACAAGAGATTGAGGCACGCAAAGCGCGTGAATCACAGGACGCTGATTTGATGGACCTACGCGATGACATCCGCGACATCTCCACAGGCAAGCTGGCAAAGCTCGATGACGTGCGCGTGCTAGGCATGAACATCTCTGGCGCGGTTCGTAACGTGCCTATGACGATTGGCGCATTCATTCCTTACGCTGGCCCTGCGGCACTACTTGGCAGTTTCCAGCGCGAGACGGCAAACGAGTTGCGCAGGAGCAATCCAACGATGAGCCGCGCCGATGTGGAGCAGATTGCAACGCTCTCCGCGCCATTTCAGGCGGTGACTGAGGTTGTTTCGGATCGTCTGCTATTTGGTAGGCTTCCCAATCTGAAAAAGCTGTTCACTGCTCCCGTCTTTTCCGCCGGCGGGATTGCTGCGCAGTTCGCAGGCAGGACGGCAATCGGCACGACTACGGAGGTCACTGAGGAGCTAGCGCAAGGCGTGATTCCTCGCTTGGTTCAATCGCTTAAATCAGACGTGCCAGACGTTGACTGGGACGGCTATTTCCAAGACTTCAAAGACCAGTCTCCCGAACTTCTGGCCACCATTCTTCCGATGGCGCTTTTTGGCGCAGGCGTGGGGCAAGTGTCGGATTATCGTGCATCCGTCCAGATGCTTAGAAATCCCGATGAGATGATGGCGGCAAAGATTCCAGAAGCGGAGGCTCGCAAGATCGCGGAGCTATCCGCGGCTGGAAAGATGCCCGAGGCCGAGTCGATGTTTCGGCAGGAGTTCAGAAAGGCTGCCACTAAAGGCGAGGCTCCGGCAGAAATGCGGGCGGCGGCACAGCGCGTCATTGCTGCAAATCAGGCACAGCGGCAGGTTGAAGAGGCAAACAACAAAGAAGCCTCACAAATTGGCGTTCGTGTGTTTCGTGACACTCAAGGCTGGAAGGTTGAAACGGCAGGTGGAAACGTGATTAATGCGGACTCGGCAGAAGCTGCTAGGCGCATTCGTGACGACATCCGCACGGCATCGACTGAATACGAGGCTGAGACGATGACAGCGCTTGTTGACGACATGGTTGCTCTACAGCCTCAGATGCGTGTGGAACTTCGTTCAGAGGTGGCGACGGCGACAAGTGAAGGAATTGAGTTCACCGATCCAGTCACAGGAAAGACAACCAAAATCGGCGATGCCAAGAGCTTTCAAAACCTGCGAGACCAAGCGGAAGCTATCGGCGGCAATCAAATTGAGTCTGCGCGTTTGATCCTTGGAGACAACTATTTAGAGTTTGGCGAAGGAATTGCCCGTGTTTTCCGGCGTTCTCGCGGGCCTGAGGCTGTGCCGCAAGCGATTACGGCAGCGCATGAAGTCATCGAAAGTTCGTTCCGGCGCGGGCTGCTGGCTGGGCAATGGACAGAAAATGATGCACGCAACGCTATCGGCTCGCTTCTTCCGGCGCTTGAATCCGGCATAATGAGGCTTGGCGCAAAGGCTACGGCTGAAGAAAAGCTCTGGCTTGATAATGCAAAGCGTGCCGTCGCTGAAGGCGATTCTAATCTTGTCCGTGAAGTCATCTCAGAAATGGGCGTTCGCACTTGGATAGGCCGCGACAGAGACGGCAACAAGACAGGCCTTCGACCCGGCACGATTCTTCGCGCTCTTGACGCTGCGATTCTCCAAGAGAAATCACCCGAGAATGTGACTACATATCAGCGCTTGCGTGCATGGTTCAAAGCCGTTGGCGCATACCTGAAGGGCGTCGTGGCAACTGCTAAAATCATCAGAGACGCAGAGCGAAACGGCACGATTGACGACTTCAGCGGCTTCCTAGACAAAGTGCTAGGACTTCAAGAGGCGACACGGGAAGAGTCGGAGGTTAAGCAGGAAGTGCAGAACATGGCGTTTTCACTGGCTCCTGAAATGCAGTCACGCGCACAGCCTCAAACAATCGCGCCAGTCGTGGAGATGCCAGACGGCGCTCGTCTTGTTGGGCCTTCTACGTTCTCAATTACTGCCTACCACGGCACGCCGCACAAGGTGGACAAGTTCAGCATGGCCAAGATTGGCACAGGCGAAGGCGTGCAGGCTTATGGCTGGGGACTTTATTTTGCGGCGGCGCGTATGGTGGCTCTTGATTACAAGAACAAGCTCGGCAAGTCGCCCTCTCAACTACGAGCAGCCAAAATAAGCGTTCAATCATGGGAACGCGAGGTAGATGTAAATCCTTCACAGGCCAATAAAGACCAACTTCGCATGGCTAAGGCCGCCCTAGCAGAGATGGAAGCCAAACAAGGCAACCTCTACACCGTCGAACTGCTGCCGGATGAGGACGAGTTCCTCGATTGGGACAAGCCGCTGAGCGAGCAGAGTGAGAAGGTGAAGTCGGCGTTGGCTGACTTTGCTCCAAACCTAAATCAAACTGGCGGCGACTGGTATCAGTCTAATCAATCCATCACTTCCCCAAATCCGAAAGAGACATCTGAATGGCTCGCCTCCCTCGGCATCCCCGGCATCAAATACCTTGACGCTGGCAGTCGTGGCGCTGGCGACGGCACGAGCAACTACGTCATCTTCGATGAGTCGCTTGTGAAGATCCTTGAAGAGAACGGCAAGCCCGTTGGCTCGACTTTCTCCCTAGCTCCTGCGTTAAATCCAGATGAATACGCAGTCCAAGCGTTTCACGGCACTGATTCCAAAAAGTTTAATCAATTCGACATTCTCAAGTTGGGCAAAGGCTCAGGCAATGAGGGATTGTTCTCTGCTGGCTTTTACTTCTCGCCAAACGAGGGAGACGCTAAAGGTTATGGCAAGCATCTTGTTTCGGTTGGTTTAAAGGTTAAGCGCCCGCTTGTGGTGCCCGACTCTTTCCCGGTTATGATGCGCGGAGATGATAGCGCCGAGTATTGGGAAGGGTTCAACAATCAGATGCGCGAAGCTTTGCGTTCTGTTTTTGAGGCCAACGGATTTAATGACGTGGCGCGAATTAACCGCGTCAAAATGGATGAGTCATTCATTGGCAGTTTTACCCGTTCGTATGAAGCGCTTACCGGGATGAATTTGTCACCATCGAAAGCTGCCGAGGTTTCCGCGACGCTGATTCAACGCGCTGGATTCGATGCGGTTTACGCAAAGGACATGGACGAAACGACTGAAATTGTCATTTATGATCCAGCCAATATCCTGATTAAAAATTGGAACGGCAAAAAGATGGGCTCAACGTTCAGCCTATCCCCACAATCCGGCATCGACATCGTAAGCGATACGCTGGAAAGCTGGCAGGATGTCTTTGACAAGGCGGCAAAACGCAATCCTGCGCGGGCAATGGCAATCCGTGACCTTGCTCAGCAGCGGATAAATAGGCTCGGTGAAATGTGGGCCGCTGACAGGTGGACGGCTAAGGGCGACAAGATCCGCGCAGTTGTAGAGAAACGCACGAAAGCGAGCCTAGACACAGAGCAAAGCTTCCGCGAGACGCTTGAACTTGACGCTATCCTTGCGGAAAAAGGGATGACTACGGAAGAAGCGCAGCGCTCCAAAGATTCCAAGGATTACGAGGCGTGGCAGCGCTTCCAAGAATCTAAGGCTCTCATCTTGAGCAAGGGCGAATTCACGGAAGAAGAGGCTAACAAGATGGCCGAGTTTTCATCTTCTGCATGGCGCAAGAATTTTGTCTCCACCGTCCGTGATGCGGTTAAAGAAGCAAAGGCCCGCGTTGCTCCATGGCGCGAGGAAGCCGACGACATGCAAGCCGATGATTGGAGTCCTCGCGAATCCCTCGTTCGTGACATGCGCGTTCTCAACGTAGCGCTCTCGGCATTCCCTCCTGAAGTTCGTGCTAAGGTCACGGGCGGCAGCATGGTGAAACTGGCAGGGCTGGCAACTGAACGCGCTCGTTATAAAGCCATTCAAACGGCTTTAGAAAAGGCCATCGTGGAAACTGAGCGCTTCATGCGCAAGGAATACACTGAGCAGATTGACGATTTGCTCGACACCTACCGATCACAAAAGGATTCAAGCGGGCGCATCTCCGGCAAGCTGCCGTCTCAATACACGGAGCTTGTGGACTACGCTTACCGCATCCGTGAGATGGACATAGAAGCGCAGGCAACCGAGGGCGACGGGCTAGAGAAGTCTTTGGAGAAATCCGAGTCTGACGAGGAAACACAGCGCATTCTCACAAAGATGGGCATCCTTCGCCTTTTCGAGACGTGGGACACCAAAGACAGCACAGCGATGGCGGCGGCTAGCGAGTGGCTATCTGACACCATCGAAAGCGGCAAGCTGGGCCGGAAGCTCCTGGATGAAGATCGAAAGGCGATGCTTGATGACTTCCGCGCCACTGCCAAAAAGGATGCAGTTCCAGAGGGCAAGATTAGCAAGGTGGACGTGGACAACGAGACGAATCAGATTCGTTTCAAAGTGTTCCGTCGCGCATGGCAGGGGCTTAACGGGATGCTTGATTCAGCCATCCACACTCTGGGCCAGCGGCTTGAATTGGTATTCGGTGAGGATTCCAAGATCACCGACCACTTCATCACGTCATTCATTCGCGCTGCCAACGAATCAAACGACATCAAGCGCGGCGTCAATGCCAAGTATCACGACATGCTTTCAGTCGTGTTTAACTCGCGTTCACGGCTGGCACACGCTCGCGGCATTGGGCAGATGCAGAAGGTCAAAGCCTCCGGCATTATGATCACTGAGGGCCGCAAGGTAAAGGAAGTAAAGCTGGACATCGAGACGCTAACCAAGCTGGCAGACGGTGACATGACAGCGGAGGCCGCTGGACTCCGACAAGATCAGGTTGACGCCGCTCTCGAAGAATGGGCTGCATCCGAACGCAAGCGCACTGTCACGGTTGAAGTCGTGGAGAACGCAGGCGAGCAGAAAGAGCGTCAGATGACAGAACTGCAAGGCGTCCAGTGGTGGCTATGGAGCCGCCAGGATGCCAGCCGTAAACAGATGGAGCGCGACGGATGGACAGAAGAGAGCTTCAAGCAACTCGACGCCTTCCTATCGCCAGAGGCTAAAGCCCTGGGTGAATGGATTGCCAAAGGCTACGACGACGCAGCACGTTTGATTGATCCGGTTTATCGTCGTCTCTTCAATGCTCCGCTGCCACGCGTGAAAAACTACGCGCCAATCTATCGCAACCGCTCCGGCGATGCTTCCGTGATGGATCTGGACGCCTCCGACATTTCAAGCGGACTGGCGGCAGGCTTTACAAAGTCCCGCGTGAATACTGTTTCACCTCTGGCTGAAATGGACGCTGTGACGGTGATGCTTACCCATTGGGAAAACGTGGCGCATTGGGTGACTCATGCGGAGGCTGTGAGAGACGCTAAAGCCGTTCTCTTGGATCGCGACGTAATGACCGCCATTAAGCAGTCATCTGGCAACGTGTCGGCCAACTCTATCAAGCAACGCATCGCGGCCATTGAGTCGCAGGGGACAAATGCAGCACGCGAGCTCGTTGACCTATCGCGCATGTGGAGATGGATCATGCAATACCGGGCATTTAAGGGGCTAGCGTTCCGTATGTCTCCGGTTATCAAGCAGACTCCGGCGCTACTCAATCCGCTACTTGCTGACGTTCCGGCGCATTCCTACACAATGGGCCTAGCAAGGGCGTTTTATGATCCCGCAGCGTTTGGCCGCGATGTCGCAGAAATGTTCAAATCTGACACCATTATGCGACGCATTGAAGGCGGTTTCTCTGCTGAGGCTAGAATTGCCATGCAGGGTGAAGGCGCGGTTGGCTCCGTGTCGCTAGCTTGGATGCAGCGCGGCATGATGCCGATGGCTTGGACTGATGCAGGATGGACAGCTTTAGGCGCTGCCGTGTCATTTGACTACTACAAGCGCGGCTACATCTCGGAAGGGATGAATGAAGCCATGGCAAACGCAGCCGCAACCAAGCGACTGGAAAAGATGATTGCCGTTTCTGCGCAGCCTTCCGACATCGTGAACCGTTCACTTGTGGAGGCATCATCCAACAACTTCATGCGCTCGCTTTGGATGTTTGCCAGTGACCAAAGAAAGGCGCTTGGCATCGAAGTAACGGCTCTGAAAAAGCTTTTGTCCGGCAAGTCCAAAAACAAGGCGATGGACGTGCAGCGCATCATTGTTGCTCACGTAGCGCAAGCCGCAATGTCCCAGCTTATGGCGTCTTGGATGGCCTCGCTTATCGGTGACGACGACGACAAAGATCGTGAATGGAGCCGCGAACAGTGGACTCTTTCGCTGGCTCTTGGCCCGATCAACGGGTTATTCGTGTTTGGCCGACTTATTGATATGGCGGGTCGTCGCATCCTTGGGCTGCGAATTTTCCCCGGTGGCAATCTTGTCGAAAAAGCCGCTGACGATCTTGTTCGCGGCGGAAAATCAATGGACGAGCTTTTTAATCCTGACGATCCAGAGGATTTTATTAATGCCCTTGATGCGCTGGCCGTTGGAGCTTCCGGTGTTATGACTCTTGGCATTGGCCCTCAAGCTGGAGTTGTCGATGTGACGGCTAACTTAGTCCGTGAAGGTAACAAGATCATCAAGGCGGCGACTGAGGAGGAGTAATTATTCAGAGGGCTTGAGCGGTTTCATTAGAGCATAGCAATCCCGTTGCCGGTAACTGCTAAGCGTAGATTATTCGTCGGGAATCGGGAACACCTTCGCACTCTTGAGTCTTCCCGCTCGGCTGTCTCAGTAAACACGGGTCAAACGATTCAAGGGCAACCCATCCTTTCGGATGCGACTTTTGCACGGCTGATTCTGCTTCCACCGTGCGCCGAATCCTTCGCTAGCCCGAGTTGCCCGCGCAGGGACTCTACCAGCATTTCAGCCCGAAGGAGCGGACCAACAAAAAGACCGACTCGGGCAAGGAGTCGGTCTTAGTGCGGTTCATCGCGTTTCGGACGGATCAACGCCTTGCCCGCGTGAACCTAATTGTTCTGTATCCTCCGCTATGCCGCAGAGGTTGCAAGGGGAATTTTCATCCGTGCGGGAGTTCTGAGAAGTTGCAGCCGAGTTGGTGGCAGAAAGCGAAATCATTGACAGTTTCGCGCTCACGCAATGATGCCTGTGCAACATCTACAAAAGCAACTGACAAATCATCGGGCGCTATTGGCTCGTAGTCTGCGGCGTCGATGGTCATGGCAGGATTCCTTTCGTTTTGAGGTAGGCGAGGCAGCGTTGGCGGGCGGTGGCGGTGACGAGTTTAAAGACGCTCCACTCAAGCAACCACGCTGGAGAACGTGGCGAGACTAAACCAACCTCTTCATTGAGTTGGTAGAAGTATTCTTGTTGCTCTTCATCCGTCAGCGTTGCCTCAAACTCCGCGCAGGCGTTGAGGTCTTTGGGGTAGTTAGGGACTGAGGGAGATCCCTCATAGGGCTCTGGCATTTCTGGATGATAGTAACGCCCGGCGAAGCCTCCTTGCGAACTTATCCATCCATAAAGACCTTGGATGTCCGTTGGCTCCCTGGTCCACCCTCTCGCCTCCGCCACCTTGATTCTGATTTCTTCGTCTGTGAGTGTCATGGCTTGATGAAGGGTTGGAGTTTGTCGGCAATCTCGTTGCAGAGTTTGTCGTGTGCGGAGGCATCTGGAGCGCCATCAGCGCAGCCTTCGGTGAGATAGTAGATGTCCTTGATCGCCTCGCGCATTGCTTCCAGCTCCTCCCTCGCCTCGTCCCGCTCACGTTCGAGTTTGCGGGCGAAATTTGCATGAACTCCCGGCCCAGCGTAAGGCCATGTTACCCATGCCGCGTTCGTCTCCGGTGTTGGTCTTTGTGTCGATTCCATAGTGATGATGTGATGATGAAGCGGATAATCCGCCCCATAGACTCCCTGATTTCCTAAAAAACGTCAACGGCTATTTTGCAGCCGTGACCTGCTCAGGCGTTGGAGTCAGGAAAATCTTGCCGGCTTCACGGGCCAAGGCGGCATCCTCGGGTGTGATTTGCCCTTTCTTTTCAGCGTAGTTCAGGGCGATTTCACCTATCTGCGCAAGGCGTGCCTCGTCAATTTTGCCAGTCTGGCAGGACGAAAGAGCGGCAGCGGCGATGCAACCAATGAGAGTGAAGACAAGCTGGATGGTTCTGGTTTTCATAGGCTGCCAGTTTGCCCTTTTCTGCGGCTGGCGTCAATCTTTTGTCTTGCGCGACTGGGGGCGGGGTGGAATCATATATCATCCCTATGGCCGCTTCCCTTTTACGATCTGTCACGGCAACCACTTCCTACGTCTCGCTTGAATCGCAGCGAGCGGAAAGGGTTTCCATTCTTAACAAGACTGGCGCAACGCTGGACATTCAGATGACCAACGATACCGGCAGCGGCAAGCTAATCTCACTTGCTGACGGCCTTTCCGTTGCAATCCAAGTCGGCGCTAATGCGAACGAAATTCAAATCAAATCAGCGTCCGGCACAAGCGGCGTTTACGTTGTCATTGATTCATGAGCCTTATTCGCAATGCTCTATCTAATGCATTTGTAGGCACTGGCATTGAGGGACCACAAGGGCCACCTGGTCCTGAAGGGCCAGCCGGGCCCGCTGGAGAGCCTGGATTTGGTGGCGGTGGTGGCGCATCAAATATCTGGATTCCTGCTGCTCAGTGGATACCCAAAACCACGCTTGGATGTGGCGTCGATTCCGTTGAAACGACCACCAACGATCAGAACTTCGACCAGCTTTTATTTGATGCAGGAGCAGATGAGTTTGCGGATGCGATCGTCATCGTGCCGAACAACTGGGACAACGGCACCATCACAGCTCGTTTTTACTGGACGGCATCAACCAGTAGCGGCGATGTCGTGTGGGGCATTCAAGCTCGCGCCTTCGCAAACGATGATGCTTTGGACACAGCGGTAGGAACCGCGCAGACCGTGACTGACACACTGACAGCGACGAACGACATGTGCGTCACCTCTGCAACGTCTGCGGTGACCATCGGCGGAACGCCAGCGGCAAACACGCCCGTGCAGTTCACCGTCTATCGAGACGCCAACGCTGGCGGTGACACGCTCGCTGCCGATGCGCGGCTGCTCGGCGTCGAAATCATCTACACCCTCGCAAGCTGATGCACCGCCGCGCACGACATTTTAACCCCGGCAGTGCTGGAGCTGTTATAGCGGTCGATAGCAGGTTTATTAGCGGGCTAAGCAACAACGATGAGGTAACAACTTGGCGAAATATCGCTCAAGCCAATGACGCCACATCAATATCAGGACTCGGCACGCCGAACTACATCACTAATCAATTGGCGGGACAGCCTGCTGTGCGTTTTGAAAACAATAACGCTTTGAGGTTTTCAACAATTACCTCTTTTACGGCTTCAACAATTATATGCGCTGCTAAGCCTATATCCTTACTGACCGGAGACAACAATATCATTTACTACGGAAACGATTCATCTTTTAGCACCAATTTTAATTGGGTAGGCGTTGGTAAAAACTTTGCATCTAATTTTTGGGTTACAGGCAATTTCAATAATCCGACCGAAAGATCTGTGGTGTCCACAACTGCCTACGATACTAATGAGCAAATTGCATCTGGGTTAACAAATGACTCTGGTGTAAATCGTATTTTTACTAAAGGAGTTCAAACCGGAACGGCTACATCGACCGCTATCAATGTGAGCGCATCCGCAAGGCCCACCTTAGGCCGTCGAGGCAACCAAACGGTAGGGTATATCAATGCGGATGTTTACGCTGTATCGTTGATACCTTCCGCCGTTTCCGCATCCCTTCGCCGCCGACTTGAACACGCCGTCGCCTTCAGCTTCAAAATCCCATGCAGCTAACTTATCAACAGCAACTCCGCAGCGAGTCAGACGCCGCTGTCATCGCTAACCTTCAGCGCAAGGGATGGGTCGAAACCGTGCCGCCGAGCTACGACGCCACCACCCAGCACGCGCCCGAGTGGATCAACGGCACATGGGTCGTTCGTGATAAAACCGCCGAAGAGATCGCCGCCGACTCCGCGAAAACATGGCCGACCAAAACCGAGTTTTGGGCCGAGTTCACCGATGCGGAAAAGCTCTCTATTCTCGATTCCACGATCCCGCAAATCCGACTCTTGGACAAAGAACTGACCATGTGGAGCGGCAGCATTGTCAGCACAGATTCGCGCATCATCGCAGGCATGGCAGCACTGGTGACGGCGGGCATCCTTACCGAGGCACGCAGCACGGCAATTCTTTCCAATGGTTAACCCAATGTTTAAATTTTGCCCTATTTATTTTATAGACATTTTTTAGGGCAAGTTATATATAACCCATCATGGCCGCTTCATTACTTCGATCAGTCACAGCAACCGCTAGCTACGTCGCGTTAGAGGATATTCAATGCAGCGCAGTGACTATCCTCAACAAAACCGGCGCGACTCTTTCTGTGGAGATGGCGTCCGACTCTGGTAGCGGCAAAGAAATCGTCCTAGCAGATGGCCTTTCAGTGGTCATTCAAGTTGTCGGCAACGCAAAAGAAATCCGTATTAAATCCGCGTCGGGAACCACTGGCGTTTACGTTGTCATTGATTCATGAACACTTCATTTTCAAACGCTTTTGGTGGCCCATCTGGAGGCGCTCCCACCTCGACAGCGCCGTTCATACTCGCCTTCAAAAACATCACCGTTCTGACGACGGGGGCTCCAGCGGATATTGCTTCGGTCACGCTGCCGAGTTGGTGCACGCGCTATACGGTCGTGATTTCTGGCTCACGCATGTTGGCTGAGTCCCTATCAGGCTCGTTGAACGTTTCAGCTTACATAGTTAGAGATGCGGCTTCTGGCAGTGGAAACGCCTTAACTACTTCAGCGGCTGGGCCGGGCAGCACAGCAGTGACTGTATCTATTACGGGTGCACCTACGGCTATACCTCCTGCTACCTCTAACACCCTTTACCTCCATCAAACCGCCAACTCTGGAAATGCGGGAGTGATCTCAGTTTATCTGATGATCATTCCCTTTCTTTGACTACGCTAGTATGCCTTTACCTGTGCATCCATCTGAAGACGAAGGCACCCTGAAGCACGAGCTGATTACCGGCTTGGATGCGCTGCTGGCGGATAGCCTGCCCTCAGCAGAGATGCCGATCTATTCGGCACAGGATCACACGGGCGGAGTTTACACGCGCAACACGAGCAACTGGGCATATTCCAAGGTTCAGGCCATGACGGCGATCAGTCCGTGGAACTCAGATTCTGTTTTCCAAAAGGCAGGTATTCTGGTGTCTCCACGGCATGTGCTCTTTGCCACCCATTACCGGCCTGCGGATGGCTCAACCATCCGCTTTGTGCAGGCGGATAACACGGTGGTCACGCGCACCCTTTCCGGTGTGATTGAGCTGCCGACGACGGGCGCGTATTACCCAGACATCACCATCGCCAAACTGGACAGTGATGTGCCTGCGGGCATCAGCTTTGCCAAGGTGCTGCCGTCTGGCTTCCAAACCAAATTGCCTGCCAGCCTCCAGCCTGAGCGCATTCCCTGCGCGGCTACGGACCAGGAGGAAAAGTTGCTTGTGGTGGATGTGGCTTACATCCCGCATGAAAACGTCATCACGGAGTATTGCGCCATGCAGTTCCCCACCAGTGCCATCCGCCAGGGCTTCAATGAAGGCCTTGTTGGTGGAGACTCGGGCAATCCCGCATTCTGGTTCATCGGCTCTGATCTGGTGCTGCTGACGATGTGGACCGGCGCTCAAAACGGCGGCTATGGCACCAGCGTGGCGGCTTTCCGTAGCGCGATCAATGACGCGATGGCCACCCTGGGCGGCGGCTACCAGTTAACTACCATTGACCTCTCAACATTCCCTGACGTATGACACTCGAGCAAACCCTTCTAGCCGGACTCTCCGCAGTCTCAACATTCCTCGGCTACGTTCTAAAGCTCCTATGGGCGAGGTCTGAAGCCTGCGAAAGATGGCGCTCTGAGATGGAGCCAAAAATTATTGAGATGTCGCGGCAGCTAGGGCTAGCAGAGGCAACCACAACGATCATTAATGCGTGCAACGTTAAGGGCTGCCCGCATGCCGGGAAGCTAGATCCAAGTTACTCACTTCACCCAAACGAGGAGGGCGAAAATGGCACTCGCTCTAGGCCTTAGCTTCACGGCGCTGGCGTTGCTAATCTTCGCGCTTATTGCGCTGTTCCCGGCTTGCCAGTGGTGGCGGAAGTAGCTGCATCGTGGGTAGGTTGAAGGGTTTCCGGCGTGTAGGTGCGAGCTTGCGGAACTCCGTTGGAGTCGTGCCACTCGCAGGCGACACCGTCAGAGTCGGCTTGCTCGACGGTCATGGTGAATGAGCCGCCTTTGAGTTGCACTTTGTCACCAACAGCCCAAAGCTGGGTTGGCTCTGGCCCGGGCTCGGGCTTGATGCGGTAACGATTAGGCGGAGTATTCCAAAGCGGCTCAACTGGAAAGCTCCAGTCGCTCCATTTGGAGCCGTCCCTTGATCGTATTTGAATCCTTTTGCCTTCCGCATATGCCGCCTTCAGCTCGGCGTATGGATCTGGCCTTCCTGCTTGCTCGACCTCCACAGCGTGCTGGCTGGCCTCGCCTCGGGCTGCTTCGATAAGAAGTTCACGAATATTTTTCATCCAAGATCCAGGCTCCCAATAAGCCTTCTGAATAGCTCCGTCCGTTACCGCCTCCATCCTGGCAATCGCTGCCTCTAGGCTGGACTCTTGCGCATCTTCCAATTGCCTTTCTAATTTGCGGATGGCCCGGCGGGCGTCTTCTAAGCCCTGTTGAGCGCCCATTAGTGCGAATTTCAGTCTTTCGGCCTCTAGGCTAGCCTGGGCGCCAAACGCGGCGAGCACGGCGGAGGCTGTCTTTTCCCAGCACTCCTTGGTGGTTGATCCGTCTCGCGTTGACACTTGAAACGTGTGCGCGCAAAACTCCCCCGGCGTCTTGCCGTCCACGACTGGCGGCGTGGGCTCTGGCAGGCGGTCGAGAGCGGACTTGAGGAGGTGAAGGCGGGCAGGTGTTTCTCCCTTCCAGCCTGCGTATGTCGGTCTGAGGTCTAGTGACTGATAGCCGTTTGGAACGGTTGTTTCTTCACAAGCCGCGTCAATGGCGGCTTGAAGGGTGGCGTCGTCGATGTTTGTTTTCATGGTGATGATTATTGATTGTTGGCTTTAAACTCTTGCAGCCTTGCGATTGCCGCGTCCTCAAATGTGAAGTCTGCATTTTCACAGCAGAACTCAATAATGCAGTCGATTAGTCCGTCCGTCCCGTGCTGGCGCTGAGTTTCGCGCATGATCTCCACAAAGTCGATATTGGCGCTGACGTCGTAGCTTATAAGATGTTTTGGCATAATGTGATGATGTGATGAGGGATAATTCCCGTGTCATTTTCTACCGCGTCGCAAATTGCGCAAGTAAAAGTTGCGTCATTCGTTAGCGTGCATTCATTGCGGCATGATTATCATCCTCGACCCCGGCCACGGAATGAGCAATCGCCGCGCTGGCCGCTATGATCCTGGCGCGGTCAACGGCTCGCATGAGGAGGCGGCTATTGCTATGCAATGGGCGAACGAGCTTCGCGCTATTTTGCAATCTGCGGGGCATAGGGTAGTCCGCACGCGAGTCGATGAAAAGGATGCTGCGCCAGTCTCCCAACGGGCGGGGGTGGCGCTAGACTATCGCGGAGACATTATGCTGTCCATTCACTGCAACGCAGCTAACGGCAGGGCGTCTGGCTCTGAGTGCATCCACCGTGGCAATCCCGTCAAAGCGGCGGCATTGTCTAAAGCGTGCTCTGCCGCTCTCGGCATTAAAGATCGTGGCGCTAAGGTGGAATCTGACAGCCAGCACGGGCGCTTGGCAGTTATGGCGTTTCAACCGTGTTTCCTGCTCGAAATCGGCTTCATCGACAACGCTACAGACTTGGCCGCGATGATTGATCCCGTGAAGCGCAAGGCCGCGTGTGAAGCGATTGCTAAATTGCTATGACCTCTTGGGAATCCATCATCACCAGCTTCAACGCCAACGCGAAATGCAGACGGCGCAAGGACGCCAAACCACAAGCTAGCTATGAGCCTGGATGCCTCTCGATAGGTTGCGAACATCCATTGTGCGCGTGCCGGACAAACTTCCACGGAGACGAAAAACCGACGCTTACGGAAGTGCTTAAGATGTGGGAAGATTGGCACGGGTGAAAATATTTTCACTTTCCACTTGTGTAAGTTTCTCCCGCGTGTTTATGTGCTGGGCCATCACGACATCATCACAATGGAAACCAAAACCTTAAAAATCAGCGAGCCCATTCACTCGCGGCTTCGCGTTAGCGCAGCACAACAAAAGCAGTCGATTCAGTCACTTGCTGAATCGTTCATCACCACCGGCCTCGCCTCGCTTCTCAAGCGCAAGCAGTCCGCAACTGGCAATCCTCTGCGCATTCGGAAGGGGGAGAGGGTATGATTCCCAATCTTTCCGAATGGCTGGTTTACATTCCAGACAAGACCGCTTGCAAAAGCAACGCTTGGCAGGAGTGGTTTAAGGCCATCTTTGCAGAATTGGCAGAGCGCGGCTTTGAATACAAAGGCTCTGAGCGTGACATCACAGACGGCTTCGACCTTGTATTCAGCAACGGCGAGGCAACCGTTTACGCCAGCCGCGAGTCCGTCACTACCATGAACTACGTGCCATCGGTCACGTTCACGGATTCGGCGGAGTGCTGGGAGGTGGTGTTTACTGTTACCTCGCCAATCAAAGCAGTGAAGAAGCTGATCGAGGAAATTCTACCGGAGGAACGCTATGAATAACCTATCTACCTTTAAATTCCGTAGCTCGTCACAAGATCGCGTGACAGACAACCGGGCGCAGTGGTATCTCCGCATGGATGACCTCCGCCGCGCCAACTCTCCACGCCAGCGCAGGCTTGCGGCACAACGCAGCTTTATGCTTGCTCGCTATCACGAAACACTTTCGACCATCGCGGGCGGCATCCTGCTAGTTGTCATAATCCTCTGCCTTTTCTTCATCTAACATCATCACTACTATGAGCACACAACTCGCTAAATCCACATCATCACCGCTTGCCATCATGGCGGCAAAGTTCAACGCCGATCCTGCTAAGCTGCTCGACACGCTGAAAGCAACCGTCTTTTCAGCGGCTCGCAACAATGAGGAACTTCAAGCTCTTGTCATCGTTTCCAATCAATACGGGCTTAATCCGCTCACAAAGGAGATTTACGCATTCCCGGCCAAGGGGGGCGGCATTGTCCCAGTTGTCTCCATTGACGGCTGGGCAAACCTTGCCAACTCACATCCCGCTATGGACGGCGTGGATTTCGAGTGGTGTCACGATGAAGGCAAACTCATTTCCTGCACGGCCATCATCTACCGAAAAGACCGCACGCACCCCGTCAAGGTCACTGAGTATCTGTCCGAGTGCAAACGCGCAACTGATCCGTGGAAGATGGAGCATAGAATGCTGCGCCATAAAGCGTTCTGCCAGTGCGTTCGCATTGCGTTTGGGTTTTCCGGCATTTACGACGAGGACGAGGCCGAGCGCATCACATCAACCCGCGACGTGACGCCAAAAGCTGAGTCATCCCCGCTCTTCAAGAATCTCGCGCCATCGGCGCAGACTGCCGCCTCACCTCGTGCAAATCAGGGCGATGTGCCCGAGGTCAACAACGAGGCGGCAGAATCCTCTCTCTTTGAGGTTGTGCCGGTCACGTTGCATGAGCAGGTGTCGTTAAAGCTGGCAGCATCCAGCCTCAAATGGTCTGACGTTCTGGGCAAGCTCCAGGAATCCGGCATCGGCGGAGACTCCTTCGTGCCACTGATCGACGCCGACGAGGACACGCTGAAAAGCACGTTGGAACTCTGGGCGGGCATCGAGGCTGCGATTAGAAAGGAGGGCGCGAAGTAATGAGCACACAACATACACCGGGGCCGCTTACTTGGCGAATGGGGGCACACATTCCAGAGGTTAAAGGACCGCTTGGCATTGGCGTTTGTTATTGTCCTGTTGCAATTATTGCAGAAAACAAAGAGTCGTATCAAATTCGCATGGATGAAGCGACGGCCAATGCTAGACTTTTTGCAGCTGCCCCTGATCTTCTTGAGTCTTTGGAGAAGTGCGCTGCGGTTATTGGAGCGCCACAAAAAGGACATTGGGCGACTGACGACGAAGTGAACGACGCTTATGACAGTGCCGTTGCAGCAATCGCTAAAGCGAAAGGAGGCGACCAGTGAGCACTTACAACAATCCCTTTTTCAATGTTCCCAGCGCCTCAAAGTTAGGTCGCATCATGGAGTGTCCCGCGAGTCACAAAGCCGAGCTAGCCGCAGGCGATGTGCCAGAGGACACCCGAGACGCCGAGGTAGGGCAGGACGTTCACGGCGTATTGTCAGAAGACATCAGCGCCGATGAGGTCAGCTACACAGCAGCGCAGACGTCGGAGATGTGCGAGGAACAAACGCAACGGTTGCTTGCCGATTGGCAGGAGCCGGGGGAAGTGCCGCTTGGATTCATGGAAGTGCGTTACGCTTTGACTGACATCGGCGCGGTAATCCCTGCCGATCCAGAGACTAAAGCCAGCGTCATCTTCACCGGCCAATTCGACCGGCTATATGTTCAAGGCGAGCGCGGGCTTTTGATCGACTTCAAAGCGCTGCACGGTAAGCACAAGTCGGCCATCGAGAACCCGCAGCTCATGGGCCTTGCCGTTCTTGTGGCAAAGCGTCACAAGCTAACATCTCTCCGCGTGGCACTCGTCCAACCTTGGAAAGGAAAGCCAACCGTGGCGGATTATGGCAAGAACGGGCTGGAATTAGCTCACGGCGCTTTGATCCAGATTCTCGATGCCGAGCGCAACGCCGGGCCAGATGACCGCAAGGCGGGTGACTGGTGCAAATACTGCCGCGCTCGTTTTAGCTGCGACACGTTCAAAAACCAGAACATCACCGCGCTAGACATCGTAAAACCCGAGACGCTGCCAGCCGATCTCGACACACGCAATAAGGCGGTGTTTGCTCGCATGGCGGAGCTAACGCCGCAACAGCTAATCCACATTCAAAAGAACGTCGTGAAGCTCATGGGCGTTTTCATCGCTTCTCATGCCGCCATCTTCAAGCAGCGCGTTGAGGCTGGCGAGATCCCAGGATACACGCTCAAGGAAAAATCAGGACGCCGTAAGATCACCAACGTCGCAACGGCATACGAACGCGCTGCCGCCCACGGCGTCACTCCTGAGGCTTTCACGGCTAAATGCACACTTAGCCTGAAAGGGCTGAATGAAGCGCTCAAAGATGCCACAAGAGCGAAAGGTAAGGCTCTTGAGGCAATGGCAGCGCAGGTGCTGCGAGGCATCACAGATACAGGCAAGCCAACTTTTGAGGTTGTCGAAGTCGCCGCGTTAGAGTAGAAAATCACCCCAATCATCACACATCATCACAATGGAAAACATCGACTACGATCAATTTATCACACAGAAAACCAAACGCTTTGAATCTCACGGATTTGAGCCGCTGCCACTAATAGTGCCAGCGTTTGACTGGCAAGCGCACGTTATTCAATGGGCAGTTCGCAAGGGACGCGCTGCATTATTCGAAGATTGCGGACTTGGTAAGACTCTCCAACAGCTTGAGTGGGCATCGCAAGTGTGCCGTCATTCTGGCGGCAGCGTGATCGTTCTTACGCCGCTTGCGGTTGCTCACCAAACAGCCAAGGAAGCATCCAAGTTTGGACTCGTCGCAACCGTGGCAGAGTCTCAAACGGATGTTACATCGCCAGGCATCTGGATCACTAATTACGAGAAGCTTGAGCACTTTGACGCAGCCGCATTTGTTGGCGTCGTTCTTGATGAATCATCCATCCTGAAAAACTTCACGGGCAAGATGCGCAAGATGCTGACTGAAAAATTCAGTCAGACTCCGTATCGGCTTTGCTGCACGGCTACACCGTCACCAAACGACTATACTGAGTTCGGCCAGCACGCTGACTTCCTCGGCGTTTGCTCACCTGCGCAGATGCTTGCCACGTTCTTCCTGAATGACACATTTAACACTGGCGACTGGCGATTGAAAAAGCACGCCGAGTCGGAGTTCTGGGCGTGGCTTGCATCGTGGGCGGCGTGCGTTTCTAAACCTTCCGACATCGGTTTTTCAGATGATGGCTATATTCTGCCACCGCTGAATATGCGCAGCATCACGGTAGATGTGGATTGGACCGAAGGCGCAAAAGAGGATGAGCTTTTTCGCTCTCCAACGCTTAGCGCCACAACGATGCACGAAGAGATGCGGATGACTTCGCAAGCTCGCGCTGAGAAAGTGGCGGGGTTGGTTAATGGATCGCCTGAATCGTGGATTGTCTGGTGTAATACGAATGACGAATCCGAGAGGCTGGCGGCATTGATTCCTGATGGGGTGGAAATTCAAGGCTCTGATAGCGCCAAGAAAAAAGAACAAGCCGCAGACGATTTTGTGAGTGGTAAGATTCGCGTCCTTATTAGTAAAAGCGGCATCTTTGGATTTGGCATGAATTGGCAGCACTGCTGGAACGTGGCATTTGTTGGTTTGTCCTATTCGTTTGAGTCATTTTACCAAGCGCTCCGCAGGTCTTACCGCTTCGGCCAAACGCACGAAGTAAACGCCTATATTGTCAACGCAGCCACCGAGGGAGCCATCATCAAGAACGTCACAGAGAAGATCAACCGGCACAAAGCGATGCAGGAGAAAATGAAGCTCGCGGCATCAGCATTCCAGTCACAACAGAAAAAGCTCACTATGAAAACAGACATCACCACCGCAGTCGGCAACGGCTGGCAACTCCATCACGGCGACTGTGTTCGCGTCATTCGTGAAATTGAAAGCGAGTCCATTGACTTCTCGGTATTCTCTCCGCCATTTGCAGACTTGTTCACATACTCGAACGACCTTCAGGATATGGGCAACTGCTCCGACATGGAGGAGTTCATGGGGCATTTCGGCATCCTTATTGACGAGCTTTACAGGGTCATGAAGGAAGGGCGCATCGTGGCGGTGCATTGCGTCGATCTGCTTTCCACCATGAGCAAACATGGAAAGATCGAGTTCCAAGACTTCTCTGGCGAGATCAAGAACGCCTTTCGCGCTCGCGGGTTTCTCTTTCACTGCCCGATAACCATCTGGAAGTCTCCAGTCACTGAGATGCAACGCACGAAAGCGCACGGGCTGCTTTACAAAACTCTCAAGTCTGACTCGTGCAAATCCCGCGTTGGTTGCGCTGACTACCTGCTCGCATTCCGCAAGCCGGGAGAGAATCAGGAGCCGGTCACGAAAGACCCGAACAAGTATCCTGTGGACTGGTGGCAGGAAGTTGCATCGCCGGTTTGGATGACGGTCGATCAAGGGCGCGTCTTGAATAAAGACGGGGCGCGAGACAATAACGACGAGCGCCACATCTGCCCGCTCCAACTCGATGTGATTGAGCGCGCAGTTGAGCTTTGGAGCAATCCCGGCGACTTGGTTTACTCACCGTTTACTGGCATTGGCAGCGAGGGTGTGGGCGCTTTGACTTTGGATCGCCGGTTTATTGGCTCTGAACTCAAGGAGTCGTATTTTAATCAAGCGCGGCAGAATCTTGCGAACGCGAAAGCTCAACTCACGCTCTTCTAATGACCGCCATCACCATCACCCTACCCCTCCCCGACAAGTGCCTTTCTCCAAACGCCCGCGTGCATTGGGTGAAAAAGGCGAAGGTTGTGAAGTCTTACCGCCGCTTGGCTGGCTGGACTGTGCTTTGCCAGATTCACCCATTAAATCCCCCCTTGGAACGCTGGCAAAAAGCAAAATACACTGCCCGCTTTTACTTCCCAGATAAACGACGCAGGGACGCCGACAACGCCATTGCCTCAATCAAAAGCGCCCTGGATGGCGTGGCCGACGCTGGCCTAGTCGTCAACGATTCCGGCTTGTGGCCCGAACGTCCAGAGTTCCTGATCGACAAAGAAAGCCCACGACTTGAAATCACATTTACCAAAGAAGCATAACCCATGAAAAAACTGAACATCTCAATCAACCTCCTGCAACTTCAAGGCGCCGTCCGCGCCACCATTAAGGGCGAAGACTGCATCGTCATCCGACTCGCTAAAAGCCGCGCCAAACCGCATCAGAACGGCAAGGTGTATCTCAACCTTGAAGCCGTGACGAACAAGAACGGCGCTGACGACTACGGCAATACTCACTTTGTCTGCGAGCCCTCCACGAAGGAAGAGCGCGAATCCGGTGCGGAGCGTTTGCCTATCATCGGCAACGGCAAGGAGTGGAGCAACGAGGGGCAGCAAGCCGCGCCACCGCGCACGACTCGCCAGACTTCACGGGCGCAACCGCAGGACGAATCTGAAGACGACCAAAGCATTCCATTCTGACCATCATCACCATGAAAACATCATCACGAAAACCACGCCAAAAAAGCACCGTCACAACCGAATGGACCGAACGAGCCAAAGCCGCAGAGTTGCACATACCCGGCATTTCCATCGGTCATGTCCAGAAGCTCCTAGAAATCCAAGCGGAGCCGCTGCCAATAGGCGTGAAGATCAAAGGCAGGAAAAATATTCCTTCGCCATCGTCTAAGTGCAGCATCGGGCCTCACATTACCAACGGATTCCTGCGCTTGGAGTCCGGCTTTTACCGGATCACTTGGAAAGGCGAGTTTTACCTCAACCAACTGCGGGAGGCTGGGCTGATATGAGATCCATCATCGAACGCATCCAGCAGTCTGAGGACGTCTTTAAAGCTGCCAAGCTGAATCGTGACGAGGCTTACAAGGCGTTTGCCTTGTTTGTCCGGCAGCGCATGGAAAAGAGCGGCATTCACGGCGGCATCGTATGTCAACGCATGGGCTGGAAGCGTCACACGCTGGGCAATTTGCTGAATCAGGGTGACCGGCTGCCCGAGGCTGAAATGCTCCGGCTGGTCGATTCTTTGCACCCGCTGACGGCAGAGGAAGGGAGGGCGAGATGAAGCTAAGAGCTTACCACAACCCTCAAAAAGCCGACGAGTCACTTGTTCCCGATGGCTGGCGAATGCTTTATGCTGACGAGTTCCCGCTTGAGCGCAAAGTGCCGTGCCGTTTGTTTGTGAGGCCGATGGATCAAAAGTGGGGGCCATGTCATTTTGATATGAAACCAGATCGCACCGGCAGAATCGCAGACATAACCTACATCGTCCCCGTCGCGCTATGAACTCCAAGCTTGAATCTTGCCCGAATTTGTGGTAAAAGATCGCGCCGATTGGAGGTCGAAACTCCGCACGGCGCTAACCTCAAAACATACTATTACTATGAATGAAGCTATTAAAACAGGTGCCACGCGCACAAAGGAAATCAAGCTCACATCTGCCGAGATGGCAAGGTTCTGGGCGAAGGTGAACAAAAACGGCCCAACAATGCCACACATGGATTCCCCGTGTTGGACTTGGACGCCAAGTAGAAATTTAGGCGAATATGGAAGGTTTCGCGCTAATGGTAAATTTCACAAAGCCCACAGGTTGTCATGGATGATTCATCGCGGCGAAATTCCACACGATGGAAGCAGTCACGGCATTTGCGCATGTCACCGCTGCGACAATCCATCCTGCGTGAATCCCGCTCATTTATTCCTTGGCACTCACGCCGATAATGTGCGCGACAGAGAATTAAAGGGGCGCAGGACCCCATTGAGCGGAGATCATCATTGGACACGATTTAAACCTGAGAAATTGGCCCGTGGGGATAGGCATAGATCGCGAACAAAGCCTGAAACTTTAAAAAGAGGAGAAGCCCATGGGCAGGCTAAATTAACATCCGAAAACGTTATTCAGATACGTGAACTTGCTATGACGGGCATGTCTGCGACAGCCATTGGAAAACTTTTTGGCCTTGCAAAGTCTTCCATTCAAAGCGTCATCGCTCATAAAACTTGGAGGCATATTTTATGAAAACCTGTTTACGTTGTTTGGGCCGTGGTAAAATCCTTGTAAACACTGGCACTGGCAGAACTGAGCCTTGCCCGAGGTGTAAATGTAACGGCCAAATCACTTGCCACGCCGAGCCGAAAAAGTAGAGTGACAGCGCCGAAAGGCAAGCCGACTGGAAACGGCTATCGCATCATGAACCAAAGTAATAAAACGCCCCCAGCCCGTGAGGAATACCGCAGCGATACGGTTTCCAGCCTCGCGGTTCTGGGGGCGGCCTTTTGCTCATGAAAATAAAAACGCCAATGCCCGAAGGTCATAAGATCCGTGATGCCTCATTCCGCATAAAACGCGATGCGAGCGGTCAAATCCACATTCGATGTGAACTCGCGGCAATTCCAACGCTCGCAGATTTGATATATATTCTGTCCACATCGCAGGCTGAACAGTTAGCCAAAGCCATTCAGCTAATGACAAAAGGAGAGGGGGTGGAAGATTGAAAAGGTTTACTGAATCGACAAAATGGGATGATCCATGGTTCCGGCAATTACCCGCTGCCGCCAAACTGCTATTCCTCTGGCTTGTCGATAAATGCGATGGAGCCGGAATCATTGACGCTGACATTGGGTTAGCATCATTCCAGATCGGAATGAAGATCAATGACGATACCTTAGCGTTACTTGGTGACAGGGTTACACGTCTTGATAACGGCAAGATTATCCTCATCAAGTTTATCAAATTTCAGCACGGAGAGCTTTCAAGAGAGTGCAAAGCTCACAATCCAGTGTTCAAGAGTTTGGAGGCTAACGGTCTTTTGACTGTCGATGAGGATGGAAAAGAAAGGGTATCCATACCCTATGCAAACCCTATGCAAAGGGTTCAAGTAAAGGTAGATGGAAAGGGAAAGGTAACGGTAAAGTCAGGGGAGAGTGCAGAGAGGGGAAATTTCAAAGCTCCAAAACTCACAGATGAGGAATGGATGGCGTCACTCAAAGCCAACCCTGATTACAAAGGAATCAACATCGACGCTGAATACAAGCGAGCTGCTGACTGGATAGCCAAGAATCCCGGCAGGCAACTATCACGGCCATTCTTCACCAACTGGCTTTCCAAATGCGAGAAGCCCTTAACTATCAAACCGCCTCCGCAATATCCACGAGGCCAAAGCCGCTGCGTATGATTTCCACTTCCGACTCAGAAACCGCCGTTATCGGTGCGCTATTCAACATTCCCGGCTGGCTCAATAGACGCCGCGAGCAGATCGTTCCCGGCCTTTTCCAGAACGTATTTCATCAAGCTATCGTATCGGCGGCTCTTTCGCTGACCTCGCATGAGTCCAATCCCGATTTGTGGGCAATCACGAATCACCTTTCTGCCGATCCGCAAAATGCAGGCATTGCGCCACTTTTAGCCGAGCTAGCTTACCCTGCCAATATTCCGTTTGGCGATACCGGAGACACGCATTTGCAGGCTCTACGCACTGCCTACCAGAGACGGGAGCTAGCAGACGCTCACACAAAGGCCGCTGAGCTACTGCGTGACGCTCCTTTATTCGGTCCAGATGGCGAGAACGTGGCTCAAAAGGTGGACGACATCATGCAAGACGCGGGAAAGATGCCGGGTAAGATGCTCGCCCGAAGGCACGTCAAAGACATCATACATGACGTTTTAGACGAGATTCAGGACCGCGTTGATAATCCTGGCAGGCTCGCGGGCATCTCCACCGGCATTCCGACGCTTGACCGAAAAACGGCGGGTATGATGAAGGGCCAAGTTTGGGTGTTTGCGGGCCTTCCCGGCGACGGCAAATCAACGCTCATGCAGAACTGCGCGGAAGCTGCGGCCTACTCGGGCCATAAGGTGTCATGGTATCCTTTGGAAATGCCCGACACTGAGCAGGTGTTTCGACTCCTTGCCAGCGGTGGCGGAGTGGACAACGAAAGACTTTTTAGCGGGATGCTTTCACAAGGCGACATGGCCGCCCTTGCCGCTGCCAATCGCAGGCTTAGAGACAGTCCCATTGAAATCGTGAACGTGGACGGCGCAACCGCAGGCGACATCATCAACGACATCGAACGCTCCGACGCTGAGATCGCCGTGGTCGATTACCTGCAACTCATGGAGGAAACCAGCGCCCGCAAAGGTGCGAACCGTGAGGAGATCATTGCCAGCATTTCCCGCAGACTTAAACGCACGGCCCGCCGCTCCGGTAAAACGATTCTCACTGGCTCACAGCTTAACGACGGCGGCAAACTCCGCGAGTCCCGCGCAATCGGTCAGGACGCCGACAAGATATTTCTCATTAACAAGCACCCGTTAGAAGGTGGCGAGAATGGCGAGCTTGACGACACTAAACGCTTGCTTTGGTGCGACAAAAACCGAGGATTGAAACGCCATTGGGAACTACCTTTGCACTTCCTCGGCCATGTTTTCCAATTCAAAGAAATTCCTCAACATGAAACCGAATACTGACCAATCCCTAGCCGCCATTTTCCGCCACTGTGACGAGGTTGCGGAGGGGAAACGACAGCCGAGAAGCGAGAAAGAGGGCAGGCAGGTCGCTTTGACTTGGCTGGGGGTGAAGGAGAACGATAAAACGCA
>Ga0181344_1000094_pt1 | contig 35902 bp, 11 predicted proteins | sample Su13VDMLBDD_FD_130098 | JGI IMG/M metagenome (GOLD analysis project Ga0181344, IMG submission 130098) | Freshwater viral communities from Lake Michigan, USA - Su13.VD.MLB.D.D | ecosystem: Environmental > Aquatic > Freshwater > Lake | place: USA: Michigan | collected 2013-07-15
GCTTGAGCAAAGTATAATGCTTTCTCTTTTTTATCTTCTTCTGACTCAAATCCTTCATTAGGCATTTTATTTAACTCAGTGTAGAGTTTTTTCATAATACCTTTTATATCAATAGCAGTTTTATTTTTACCAGATATTCTATCTGACATTTCTCCATATATATAACCATATAAAAATTCTACTGCAGGTCCGTTTAATTCACAAGCCATATTTACACTTATTAAAAATTTCTTTTACTTGAGCTAGTCTTTCTTCAGATGAAAGATTTTCACTTTCTTGTTCAATTTTATCTAAAGCATCTGGATCTTTAGATAAATCCGTTATATTAGATTCAGTAGATTTTATATTTTCTTTTATTTGTGGAGTCACTGTTATCTTCTCAACAGGAGCTTCTTCATCTAAAGGTTTCATAAAATTATTTTTTATTTCTACTTCAGTAAAGGTAAAGCTTTTCTTCCTTTTTGGGTTGTAAAGAGTAACCGTTTTTTCTTCTTCATTTTTACTTTGTACAAGATAGTTTTCATTTAGTTTTTTACTTGTACCAATAGGTTGTGTATTAACAAGTATGCTACCTTCAGCAAGATTTTCAAAAGACATATCACCTAATAACATGTCTCTTCTATTTGTAAATGCTTGAGTTACAACATCTGTATATAAACCTTTTTTATTTCCTAATACATACAACACAAGAGCATCTGCATAAATTTGTTCTATGTTGTCAAGAGTTGCCTCTGCAAACATTGCTTCTATTTCAGGAGTAAGATCTTCTTCTGTATCAGAAGTAGTTTCTGTAGAAGTAGGTGCTATTTGTATACCTGTTATTTTCTTTCTTGACTGCTCAATGAGGTTCGTAAGATCTTCTCCTGAGACTGCTTGTCCAGAAACTCCCTCTGTTGTTGTTCCGGCAGACTCCTGAACAGGAGATACATTTGTGCTCTGCTGTACGGCTGCTTGTCTTTGGAAGTCTTTTCTTGATTTTGCTGTGATTTTACCATCTTTTCTAAATTTAATTGCTTCAATAGAGTTGTAGAATTCCCAAGTTGCTTGGATAATATTATCTACAGGTACAGTTGATCTTTGCTCATTAGCAAGTCTAGTTTGATATTCTTCTAATCTAATTACTAACTCAACTGCCCAGTCTTTAAGTTTTTGAATTTTTGATTCAGTAAGATTATCAATATTCCCATCCATAACACGTTCAACCTCAACAGGTATTCCGTACTCAAATAGTATTCTATCAATCTCAGTTGTTACTGCAGCAGACTCAGATAATTGTTTTATTGTCTCAACTTGATCTTCTCTATCAGTAGGTTGATCTGAAGGAACTTGATTTTTAAATTCTTGAGGTAATCTATTTAATGCAAAGATGTAATCATTTGCATTACCACCTCTCATTGTACGTCTCTTGTTTTTATTAGTCAAGTCAGTCTTTTGGCTAAGTAAATTGTTTAGTTCAAAAGTCTTTCTTGTAATATCACGTTCTATATTTTTATTCTTAGTAGGTGATTTTTTAAGATCATTAATCTCTTTAGTAAGTTCATCAATCTTTTTCTGAACATCAAGTATAGCAATATCATTACTGTTAAATGATAATGATACTATATTGCCTTGTTTATCTCTATTTACTGTATACTTAATACCATTGATCTCTGCAGTCTTCTTACTTTTATCTAAGTATTTTGCATTGATTACAGCATTGTTTATTTCAGTTATTTGACCTGGCACATCTATTTCGGCAACAGGTAAGAGACCAGCCTTTAGTAAATTTAGTGTACCATCTTTTACAGGCATTCCACCTAAGTACAAATCATATACTGCAATTCTACCTTCCTCATCAACTTCTACAGAGAAGCCTCCATCTATATTAGTTACCAGTGTACCTGGTTTACCATTATAGATTACTGTTTGATTTAATAAATCATTTAATGTAGTTTTGGTAGGGTCAGTAATAGTAATTGCATCTTCTGGTATTACCTCTTCTCCTGCTTCAGTAGGGAATGTAACTGAATCATCCGGTTTAACTCTATCAAAACCAAACTTAGACATTATTGCCTGATCAAGTGGTTCGAGAACAATGAACATTCCATTCTCAGACATCTGATTATTCTTAGAAAGATCTGCTGTAGGTGCTGTGATTTCATTAATAAAACCATCCATATCTACAGTCATCTCAAGAGGGAATAATAATAAATCAGCATCTAGACCACTCATGTTATATATACTATTACCGTATATACTTTGTTGAGCTCTAAAGTATTCTTTCTTATTTCCTTTATTTAGTTGAGTCTCTTGAGTCTTTTTATTGACAAAAGTTTCTATTCCTAAATTTTTCCAAGTACCTTTTTGTGCAGCTTTAATATCAACTACAGCAAGATTACCATTTGGATCAATTAAAAGTAAATCAAGTTCCCCTGTTACTCCTCTACCACCTCGTGCATTTCTATCAAATACCTTAACATTTTCAGAGAATACCTGGTACTCTCCATCAATCATATTTCTTCTAAACTTTGTTATAGAACCTTTAATTGGATGGAACAAGAAGTCATAAGCGCTCTTAGATATTAGATCAGAAATTTTAACCTTATTATCTCTAATCATAATTGTAGAGTTATAAGGTATCTCCATGAATTTACCTGTGGCAGGATTTCTTGAGATAAATATTCTAATCATTGCATCAATGTGTATTCCAGCATCACTGGTTTCTTTATACACATATTTTGGTATTGTTCTTTCTACATTTTCAACTGTTGGTTCTTCAAGTAAACTTTCTTTTATACCAGCAATTTTTTTATCAGATTTAAACTGAGGATAACTATTTTTAAGATTAGCTAAGAATGCATCTATTCTTTCTTCTATAGTACCAACAGTATTAGTTAATACTATTTCAGTAAATAAATTTTGAATACTTCCATCCTCTAGTTTGTTATAAATAAATGGTGGTTTACCAGTTAATTCACTTTCAATTTGTGTTGCAACTTCTGTAGCTCTTTCTGGTCTTGGATCTTCAGGTTTTGCATCCCTAAATGTTCTTCTTTCAACACCATCTTCATCTACAGTAACTACAAGTTCATCCTGTCTGTTGAATATAGTTCTTTCTAGTAACTCAATTTTTTCTTGAGCAATAGGTTTTATTATATAAGCTTTCTCACTGTTTTCAATATATGCAGCAATAGCTTTCATATCTGCTTTTATGTTTTTAACATCTTCAGCAGATAGTTTTATAATTTTACCATTCTCAGTTTCAAACTCTTTAGTTTTTACTGCAACTTCATACGTTTCATATAGTTCTGTAAGATTACTCAAAGGGGTTCCTGGTTCTATAATCTGATTACCAAAAGCTAATTGTGGTGGAGTCAAACCTGTTTTAGAATTTTGAACAGCCTTTTCTTTACTTTTCTTGTTGTATTTATTTAAAATATCCTGAGCAACAGGATCATTTTCCATCCATCTCTCTCTTAGAGTATTGTATTTTTCTGGACTATCTTCTCTTAGGGTAACACTTTCATTTAATCTTGTTACTAAAAAATCAGTAAATACACCATCTAATTCTGTTTGTAAATCTTCCGGGTACTCTTCAAATGAATCTTGTGTGGTATATTCTCTAACATCAGTTGGATTGCCTCCTGCTTCCATGAATTCTAACTTGGCTTCTTTTACAAGTTCTTCATATTCAGCATTGATATCTTTTAACTCTTGTTGATATTGTTTCCACTCTTCTGTCTGCTCTACATCAATAAACTCAGGAGCTTTAATGTTATCTACAATGTTTTGTTGTTCAGCTACTAGATCTGTTAAAAATGGTTTTAGTGCTAAGTAAAAACCTGCATTTTCAACAGCTACATTTGGATCTGTTGTTTCAGTATCTTCTTGTAAAATTCTATCTCTTAGTGCAATGACATCTCTGTCATTTTCAGGATTATCAAGGATACTATTTGTTGAATCAATTAATTGTTCATCAGTTATTATATTTCTGTTTACTAATTGTGCAGCAATAGATCTTATTGATGACATTGTTTCTAGATCTTCAAGGAACTGCTTAAATTCTGCAAGTTTAGTTACTTCAAGTTCATTATCCTGATTAATTAGTTCTTGTGCTTCAGTAGCTCTTTTTCTTAACTCAATTTCTGTAGAGTCATACTTATCTTGTAATGCTTTGTCAAATTTCTTTTTAGCAACATCAATTTTACTATCTCTATCTTTAGATATTTCTTCTATGATTCCATCAAGAATTTCTGCATCTCTTTGTGGTTCACCTGCCGGTTTTACTGCACTAAGTTCTGCTGCTCTTTCAAAAAGTTTATAATATTCATTATATAATAAACCTCCTTTAGGTATAACAGAACGATTAGTTTCATCAATAAAATACTCTGGTTGATAAGTAGGATCCTCAACCCATTTTGCAAATTCTTCTAAATCAACAAAGATTCCTTGGTCAGCCAACTCATTTATTAGAGTATTGTGCTCTATAGCAGTGATCTCTTTATTTACAATATCCTTAATGATATTCTTTTTGTTGTGATAAAGATTTTTCATCCACTGGAAATTCCTACGAAGATGATTGTAGAAGTCAGCCGGATTAGAAAGTATGTTAATGTATGGTATTAGTTTGGCTTTTTCATTCTTAAGAATGTGTGTATCTAAAAGAGTATCAAACAATCCATCAAATCCTTTTTCCATGGAATCAATTTCTTGTTGTAACTGTAGTCTTTCTTCATCTGTTTTAGCCAAACCAAATAATAAGTCTTTGAATGCTTCTTTATATTCAACAAACTCATTACTCTTTCCCTCATCATATTGTTTGATGAGTTTATCTAATGCTTGAAGATTTAACTGTTCTCTTGAAAGCTCTGGATTTTGACTTAATATTTCTTCTGATATAGAAGAGAGTTTCTCCTTTGCTATATATGTAGATACTAATGCATCCTGTTTTTCTTTAAAGTTTGAGAATACTTTAAGCAAACTTCTTTTTCTTTCAAGTTCTTCTGCTGCCATTGGAACTCCAGACTGTTCTAGATTATCTATATCAGTCTTCATCATTTCAATTTCTCTCTGTAATCTTCCAGGATCTGATAAGCCTGCAAAGTTTGCAAAGTTTGAATTCTTAAGTGCACTAAGTTGTCCTATCTGCTCATATAAACTAGCTTCTCTCTTTGCAGTATTATCAAATGCATCTTGTAAAAAGACATAGTTGAATATAGACTGCATATAAGCACTGTTATATATCTTAGCCATTTTATACTTGTAACTATCTTTCTCATAGTCATTAAGATCAAGCATAAAATTTTTCATTTTATCTTTAGCTTGGTTCCATCTATAGGAAATCTTCTTTGCACTTTCTATAGACTCACTGAAGTTTTCTAATGCTTTTGCACCCTGACCTGGTTTTAAATGCCATGCTTCTTCAATGTCTTGAGGAGTTGCTTGTTTATATTTCTCATAGTGATTAACAAACATGTCAAAGGTTCCCCTTTGTAATGAACTTAGTACAGCTGTTTCAAAAGCAGTAAATCTTTCATCTTGTATTTCTTTTGTAGTTTTTCCTTCTGGGTCATTTACAGTTGCATACAAAAGAGCTTGTGTTCTATAGTTATTCATACGTGGATCAAATAGTAAATCACTATTTTCCCACATAGTATTCATATGTTCTACAACTTCATTTGCTTCAGTCTCCCGTTCTTCCATGTAGGTTCTATAACTAGAATCTTTTCTGAGGTAATCATTATACCCCATAGTCATAAAACTTTTCATCTTACTAGGAGCTTGCAATACACTACCCATTAAGAATCCAGATAGGAATGTTTCAGCACCTTGTGCACTAAATTGTTTATCAATTGCATCTGATACTAGTCCGGCTCCATATAAAAAGTTTCTAGAAGACTGATCATCATAGGTACTTACGTAATAGTTTTGTGTAGCTTCTTGAAGAACATCCTGTAATGATTCTTGGACACCTTCAACAAGATTTGCTTTAAAGTAATTAAGACCTAACTTACCATATGAAGAAGGTTTACCCAATGACTTTATAGCATTTACAAGCCCAATCTTTTCTTTAGTAAATACAGACTTACCAATATTTTCTCCTGGTTTAAATACTAACTGGAACTCTTTATTGATATCTCCTACTACAGTACCAAAACTAAACTTTGGAGTACCTTTTAAGAATCTTGCATTTGTTAGAGATGGAAAAACAAGTTTATTAGAGTAGAATACTAATGCAGTATTATTTAATGTATTCCAGAATGAAGCTTTGGTAGCTTCTCTCATCATACGTTCTTGTTCTTCTAATGATGGAGCTTTTCCCTCATTCTCATTTACATACTTATTATACAACTTATCATAAGTCTGATACTTTGTAAAACCTCCTTCTAGTTTACCTTCTGACAATGCTAAGTTCATTACCATCATGTCATGCCAGAATGCTCCTGCGGTCTTTGATGCTCTTGCAAGATCTCCAATATTATTTACATTAATATCTAATAATGCATTTTTAGTGTTAGGTAAAGGATTGATAAACTTTCCAAAGTTACTACCAGCTGATTTAAATAACTCCTTAGCTTTATATATTTGGGTGTAATCCTTCATTGTCTCAGCAAGTTTAATGGCACCCTTACCAGTTTCATATACTGACTTAGGTAGACTTGCCATTTTATTTATGAACTTACCCAGTCCATATCCTGCTGCACCAACAACTCCGGCTCCAGAACCAGCACCTACAATTCCTTCAATCAATACTGATTCAATAGCACCTTCAAGAAGAATACCCATTGAATAAGAAGCTGAGTTAAGTAAGTTTACGGTAAACCCTCCAAGACCTCCTTTACTTGATTGACCTATTGAATTATAGTATTCATAGTCTCTTGCACTTTGTTCATCTGCATCAAAAAGACCATTACCATCTATTATACTTTTGTAAGATTTAATAGGATCCATAAATCCTTTTGTCAACATTGGCCATGCAGCATGATTCCACCATCTAGATAAATCATCACTAAAAGTAGTATTTGCATTAAACCATGCTTCATTATCTATGATTGGACTAAATCCAACTTTATTAAATGTTTCTTGACCGTATGCTTTGTATCTATCTCTAAATGTATTCTTAGGTGATGTATCATAACCATATGCATATGCATATTTATTTAAATCAACTGAATGATTCATCTGATTTAATGCAGCATCAAATGCAGAACTACCAGCTGCAACAGGATCTTGTAAACTATTATACTTTGCTTGAGATGGATAATAATTAGGTGATACTCCTGTTATGTTATCTTTAATAGGATAAATAGGATTGATGACCGGTTTAGGGGCCTCAAAGTCCCAGTTCATTGCAGCAGTTTGTTGAATACTTGCTGGATTTACAAAATCACTTTGGTTGATAAATTCATCAACTGTATTTGTATTATTATCTTGTGGTGTCTCTGCCATAGTAAGAATTATTTCCAGAATGCATTATTAGGACCAGTTGAAAAGAAATCTAATGCTTTTGTCATAGATCCTTGATCATTGTTTTGATGAAATGCTTTAAACAAATCTTGGTTTCTTTTATCTTGTTCAGCAATTAACTGCCATGCCGTAGCTTCAATTTGTTCTATTGTTCTACCACTTGTTTTATCCATTCTCATGAATCCTTCTTTAGTAACTACATTACCATCTTTATCTAAGATATTAGTAGTTATATAAGCACCATAATCAACACCAGGTACTCCTTCTACTTTTTTCAAAACATATGTTCCTGCTTTATTAGGATGCTCGAATGTAATGTCTTTGTTATTTAATATAACTTCTGTTGCTGTTGGTTGAGAAGTTGCAAATAATTTATGTGAGAAATATTCATGTGGAGCAATTACTGTAATACCATTTTGAACAATGTTATCAGTATATTGAGCTAACTGTTGTGTAGTAAATTCTGAACCTTTCATAGATTTTACAACTTCTTCTACAATAGTTCTAGGTACATTAAATGTAGTTGATCCTAATTTACTATTTTCTAATGCTACTCTTGAGGAAGATAAAGTAAAGTCTCCAATTTTTGAATCACCTAATCTAGAATATAGAGTAGATAGTATTGATCTTGCTACATCATCATCTAAACCATCATTTGCATAATCAACTTCCCCGTCTTCATTGGTTGGTATATTATTACTTAATGCAAATTTAAATTTAGTATCATCCCCCATAGGAAGAGCAAGTGCATCTTGTATAGCCTGTTGTGTTGCTTGATAACCAAAATCCCCTGCATAATCAACATCTACTTTTACAGTTTGTGTATCTGATGCTAATGATATATTTACATCTCCTGTCAAAGGATCAATACCTCTTGATACTGTTGGTACAAAAGAGGCCAAACCTTTTTTAGTATTATCAGATGCTAACTTTGCATAATCTTCATCTAGTATATCTTTAATCCAAGATGCATTAACAACTTCTGTATTACCTGTTAATGCATCATATGCAGCTTCTGCCGAATAGATACCTGGAATATATTCCCACCAACTTCTATCTCTAGCAGTTTGTTGACCTTTTGAAAATGCCATTCCTGATAGTTCACCAGAAATTAATTGATCAAGTTTATCTGCATTCTTTTTAATTGCATCCCAGTTATAACCACTTGCAATATATTCATTCATGACTTGTTGAACAGCATTATTAACTTGTTTATCTGTTATAGAAACTCCTTGACTTTTTAATTTTTCTGCTTGGAAGTTTAATTTTTCTGTAAAGGCTGTTTGTAATTTTTTTGCATTATTTGCTCTAGTCATTTCTAATGCTTCAGCATCTCTACCTAAAACAGCAAGTTGTTTTATACTTTCATCATTTACATATTGAGCTGCTATATCACTTCCTGTATGAGTTTTTGCCCAATTTTGCATATATGTATTTAAATTATATATATCACCAAATTTTGTAACACCTTTAACAAATGAAGATTTATCACTTGAGCTATTATAATCATTATATAATTGATTCCAAATTTGTTTAGCTTTCTTTTGATTAGGATAGGATTTTCCATCATTAATCATTTTGTCTATTTCGGAGTTATTTGGATAAAATCTATTAAGAACTTGAGCTAATTGTTGATTTGTAAATTGAGATCCATTCGGGCTATTTACTATTCCATTGATATAAGTCATCATTGCATTAATACCAGGACCAGTTTTCTTAGTAATTACTTCATCGTAAACCTCTTGATTAAAGACATCAAACTGTGTTTTATCACCACTTGTTTGTCCAGACTCACCTTTACCTTTGATAATTAAATCATAACCCGAATTTTGTGGATTCATTTCAATTGACCCATCTGGTTTCCAATAAGCACGTCCTGCAGTAACCATTGCTTTTTGGTACTCAGTAATTCTTGCAAGTTTTTCTGATGCCTCATTCTCCATCATTTTATATTGATGAGACTTATCAAGTCTTGCATTTGCACTTGCTTCTTTGAATTGTGCTATAGCAGCAGCATCAGGTTTATACTCTACTTCATAATTAGTATATGCATAAGAACCTGCAGCATTTTGAATATCTATACCAGCATTATATGATGCATATCCTGCATCAACTTTTAATCTGGCAAGTTCCATATTACTAAAAATATCTGTTGCATTAGAAGGTACAGTACTTGTCCCTATATCAGAATTAAGTTGAGCATTTACTTCAGAAGTGTGTTTTTCTACTTGAGTATTGACTTCTAATAACTCATTAATCTTTTCAAGATATGATTTCTGTTGTAGGTTAACATTACCCTGTGCTACATTACTTTCTACACTGGCCTTTAAGTTTTGAGCTACATTAAGTTCATCTTTTGCTTTCCCATCTGCTTGTGCCGAAATAGTTTGTAACCATGTATACTTGTCTTTAATATACTCTTTCTCAGCTTCAAGTTTATTTCCCCCAAACTTTTCTGCATTCTGAGATGCATAATCCATTCTTTCTACAAATGCTTTCTCTTTGTAGAAACTTTGCATGTCAGGTCTATTAGCATATTGTGCCCAGAAGATTTGTTGAAGAGCTGGTAATAATTGCTTACCATTTTTTGTTTTAACCAAGTATAAACCTTCAGGAGTTTGTGTAACCATATTTATATCGTACTTTTTTGCAAAGTCCATATATTCTGTCATTACATCTACTTTAGGTACATACTGAGGATCCTGCATGTACATGGTTTCGTCAAGAGTAGCATCCTTAAACATTTGTCTTCTGTATTCTAAACCTCTAAGACCCATATCCCAATACTTGCCTTGTTCTTTTGCATCAGAAGAATTTGCTAAAGCTTGTGCATTTGAATAAGTATTTTTCCAGTTCTTTGTAAATGCCATATCTCTTATTAGATATTTATCCTCATAGAATGGTCTAAATACTTGCATTGCTTGATTTACATTCTGCTCTAGGGAAAGATCTAACCCTGATACTCTTTTCAGATTAAAGTCAATTTGTTTTAAAAGCTCATCTTTCTTTTTAATGTTTTGATCATGAGTAAGCTCGGCACCATACAACTGACCATATAAGTTATTTAACTGATTCCAGTTAGTATCATACTGAGTCTGTTTTGTTTGTAATAGATTTGCATAGAAATTCAAATCCGGTTGAAACGGCTGGTAATCTGGTATAAAATCTGTTACTCCTTGTATATACGTTGCCATAATTTATCTTTGTATAAAACTATTAAAATTTTTTAAGTTTAATAAACCTGTAAAGTTTACATTAAGAATGGTAGCCATGAGTCTAAGTATATGTATCCTTTATTTTTATTAACTGGTCCTCCTTTTTTCTTACCTTGATACATTACATTTGCCATGTTTGCATCAGCACCTGTACTTGCCGTTGTTCTTGATGAATTTAGCATAGAATCAACACATTTAGTTTGATCTGTTGCATTTGGATTCATCTGTCTACATTGTCTGTATGCTTCTTCTCTAGTCATACCAGTTCCAGCATTTGGATTAGGAGTTTTTTCAGTTGGGTTAAAGTACATTTGCCCTCCAACTCCAGGTGATACTTGATAGTTAGGGAACATTTGATTTAATGCATCTGTCTGCCATCTATTTGTAATAGCATTAGTATAATAATTTCTAAGGTTATTTCTCATTGCTAACTTAGAATTATCAAACTGTTGATTTGCTATTGTATTCTGATCATATAGTTTTGATGCAGTTGCTTGTTTCAATAGTGCTTCTTGATTTGCAATATCAACTCCTTTTAATTCAAATTCATTTGCTATAGTAACATTTGCATTGTTATACTTAGAAAGTACATCTGCAGCAGTTTTAGCAGCTTGACCTTGTATACTTGCAGATCTTGAAGACAATGCTTGTGGTCCAGCAAACTGTGCAACAGCTTGAGTTTGTATGTTTGCTTGTTCTGCATTAGCAGCAAGTTCTCTTGTAGGATCTAAGAATGTAGGTCTTGGTTTTTGAAGTTCTGCAGACGGTGCCCACGGCATGTATTTTTTAATACCCATCAAGTCTCCAAAAGCACCTGTAGTTTTAATTGTGTCTTGTAACCACCATTCAGCAGGAGGACCTTCTATTTCTACATCCTCTTCTTGTTCACATGGAGGACATGAACCATCTGCATTTGGAGTTAATGTAGTCTCAACTCCATTAATGTAGCAAGGACATATTTTTTCCTCTACATCAGCAGGAGGGGTACATGTACAATTACCACTTTCATCTTTATACTGACTATATGTAGGAAGATTAGGATCTTCACACTGACAATCAGGAGATACTGGTGGTATAGTTGTATATTGTGGTTGATCTAATCCGGCACCAGCCAAATGTTCCATAGTTGTATTTCCATAGTATGATTTATCTATTGTAGTAAAATCATCTATTGGAGATATCATAAACTGTGTACCTTTTAATGTTGGAAATGCTGCAGTCATTCCCATTTCATCCCCCACACCGGATTGTAAGTCTCCTAAAAAGTTTCTTAATGCATATTTTTTATCAGCATTATACACTCCATTTTGAGAATTTTCAAGCATTTTAACATAACCATGGAAGGTTGCTTGTTGAAGGGCTCTATCTGTAGTTCCAACTTCAAAAGGAACTCCCATTGTTGAAGCAATGTTAGAAACATTAGTACCACCATAAGTAGATTTTAGATAGTTTTGAGCATCTATCATATCTGTTTTGGTTTTAACTAATGTATTTCCACTAGGATCTCTTGGATTTTTTACAACACTTCCTTCATTTATTAGTGTTCCAACTCCTTTTACTAATCTACCACCTATATAACTATCTTCCCATTTTGCAAAACCTCTACCACTATCAGCATACAATTGACCATCAATTGCTTTTGCTTGGAACATTAAGTTTCTTTCCTGATGTTTTAAAAATGAATTAATTACTTGATCACAATCAGGTGCTGTTAAACCTCTTTGTGACCAGTTTTTTGTTGGAGTATCTGGTTTGCTTTTACTTCTAAAGTGAGCTTCATTTCCAAGAACATTATTAGTTTCATCACAAAGTGTTTTTCTAACTTCAGAATTTGGATCACTTACAGATTGTTGTAATAGATAGTACTGTGCAGCGGCTCCTTTTGCTAAATCTGTATTACCCCATTTAGACATATCTAAAGTACCAACATCTGTTGGAGCACTTCTTTTAAAACCTGTTAGCAATTGTGGAGTTCCATCATTACCTATTGCTTGAATTTCATAATCTTTTCCTGATTGTTTTCTTTCTAAGTTAGCATTATATAAAGCTTTTTCATACTCAGCATCACTTGCATAATCAGATCTTTTTATAATCTTACCATCTGATGCTTTAGGTAATGGGAACATAGGACCTGATCCAGGAAGTGGTTTAGGTCTACCTTGATAATTTTGAGACATACCAGATCCCATTGCCATACCATATTCAGCTTCTGGGATTTCTTCTTCATACTCATCATAGAATGGTAAATCATAACCACCCATAGTCATACCATACTGAGCCATAGGAGGAGCTTGTTGTTGCATCATTTGTTGTTGCATCATCTGCTCTTCAGACATTGGTTGTTGTTCCATTGCCTGTTCTTGACCACCACCTTGTGCTTGTTGTACTACTTCTTGTATAAGACTAACTGCCTCTTCTTGAGAAGCACCTAGTTGCATAAATATTTCTACTATGTTTTCTGGAGGAAGTTGATTCTCTAATAAAGTCATCACAACTTGTTGTGGATCAGCTCCCTCTTGTAATGCAGACATTACTTGTTGAGTAATTTCTGCCAACCCATTACCTCCACCTTCTTGTTCAGGAGCAGGTTGTTCCATTCCTTCTTGTGCTCTTCTTAATCTTCTTTGTCCACCATACTGCATCATTCCTTCAGGAGACATTGGTTGTTGCATTTGTTCTTCCTGTGGTTGTGCAACTGGTTGACCTTGATTAAGTTCCTGAGCTTGTGCAAACTGATCAGTATTTTCTGACTCCATAGTTTCCTCAGAATTTTCTTCCTGATTATATTGAGCATCAATCTGATCTTTTACAGTCATTATTTCTTTTGGTGGTAATACTTGTTCTGCAGTAATACCTTTTGCATCCATACAAGGTTTAGCAACAGCTGGAATACCTTGAGGAAATCCTTTCTTTGCTTCTTGTGCTAATGCAAGACATCCTAGTTTAATGACATATTTTTTAATCATTAACTCAGCAGTCTTTCTATCTAATGTATCTGACTCAGGGTCTTCTAGAATTTTTCTATATTTCTGAACATCATATTGTTTAGCAAGTTGAGCTGGAGTATATGCTTTACTTGTTCCTGCTTTACCAAACATTTCTAAGATCTCAGGATCTTTTATCTTCATTGTTCTTGTATCACTGAAGATAAAAGTATCATCTGGTAGATTTAAAGGAACTCCACCACTATGGTGTCTTGGTCCTTTAATAATTTGATGTTCTGGAAATCCATCACCATTGATGTCACCATATACTGTTTCACCACCTTCTGCTTCAAGATTTGCTTCTTCTCTAGGAACCCCGGTTATATATTTACTTTCTTTAAGTTTGGGTCTTCCTATATAAGCATTATAGTCTGCTCCTCCCATTGCAGGAACATCATTAACTAAAGCACCTTGAACTTGATATCCAGTTCTAGCTGTTGGTAATTTTTTAATTCTAACTTTTATCATTTGATATATGTTATATATAATCTACTTCTCCACCTGCGGCTAAGAATTGTTTTAATTGATCGGGTGCCATATAAACTTCCTGCCCTATTGAATAACCATTTGATCCTCCATCTTTCATAAAACCTCCTGATTGTGCAGTTACACTATCACCAGCAAAGTTACCAAAGGTAGCTCTACTGTTTCTATTCTGTCCCATCTCAGGTTGTCTAAATTGACCAGTCTGTTGACCATATCCTACCCAGTCACCTTGATCTATAGCAGCAGTAGTACCCATTTGTTTTGTAATGTCTGCATTATCAAGTTGTAGATTATAACCTATCTTGTTATTCTGAAGCCTATCTACAAATCCTAATATACCTCTGGCAGCTGCATTTTTAACATTAACCAATGCTTCACCATCTACATTATAAAAGTTTTTCTTTTTTCTTTCTTGAGCAACAAGGTCTGATTGTTCTTGAGGTTGAGGTTCTGGTGGACCAGGTATAATTTCTTGACCACGATCTCCTAATGTATGTCCAGTATTTCTAGTTTCACCATATGATCCAGTACCGGTCATTGTAGTAAAATCAAATAGATTACCAGATGATTTAGGTAATGAAGATGGACCTGATATTCCTAATAAACTATTTAGATAAGATTGATCAGGTGAGTACTGATTATATGCTGATGTGTTCTGACCAATTCCGATCCCATAACCAGTATTTGGATCAAAAGGCTTATAACCAGGACCTCCATCATTAATCCCACCTGGTAAAAATCTTCTTAATGCTTTTTTGTTATACATATTATTTCTTTTTATTTAGTGGTAATTTCCAAAGCCCTGTTTTATTAAATTGATTTCTCATTCTTGCTTTACCTAAAGCACCTTTCTTACTATACTTTTCAGCCATTTCTTCTTGATCACCAAACATAGTGTTACCAAATATTGACGGACCTTCTTTTCTATAGTCTTTCATAGTTTTATCATTTAACCATAATTGGTTTCTTAAATGATCTCTTTTACCATATTGACCATATATTGTATTACCATCTTCATCAGTTCCTGTTGGTGTTGGTGCACCTTCCATAGGATTAGGCCGTGATACAAGTTGTCCTTTTTTATTAACTCCTACATCTTGACCAGTTTTATCCGTACCTGTTTTAGAGAAGTACCCTCTAGGGATATCTTCAGTTCTTTCAGCTTTTCTACTTCCTTTAGTTTCTTTATCAGATTTGGATTTTTTTCCTTTACCTCCTTGATATTCCATAAGTTGTTCAAGATCTGCTTGAGACCAAACACCGTCTGGATTATAAATATCTAATTCAGTTTTAGGAGAGAACCAATTTTTTCTTGTTTTAAGTGTAGCAATTGGTTGCCCTAATTGACCTGTGTATCTTTGCAAATCTTTTAATGTAAATGGATTACCTGTTTTATAATAACTACCTTTTCTAATTAAAGGATTCCATGGTAATAATGTACTGGCTAATCCAGGGGCTCCTCTTACAATTCTAGGATTAAGTTTAACTTGTCCTACTGGAATACATTGTTTATATGTTGGACTCCACATCATTCCAGGACCACATACCATAGTATTATTAGATGCGGCTTTTCCTCCAAAAACACTTTGTAATTGAGACATCATATCAGGAGTCATTTCTCCATAGTTATAATAGTCATTTAATGACTCATCATAAAAGTTTTGATATTGATCATATTGTTCTTGTGTTGCTGCATCATTTTTCCATGCATCAAAATCTCCACCTGGATTTGCTGCTTCCCAGTCTGCTCTTTCTCCTTCAGCCCAATCATCATAACTAAGTTTATCTGCAACTCCTCTGGACTCTCCTGCTTTGTTTTTTATTGTAATTCCTTCTCTAGCTTCAGGTACATTGTATGGTTCATAGTATTGATTATCATCTCCTCCATAAATAAATCTTGTAAGAGGATTAGATGCTGACATATCTATAAGACCACCCTGCTCAGAAAACTGTGGTTGTTGCATTTGTGGTTGAGGTGCTTGACCTTGATTTTGGTCTTGCCCCATAAATATATTTATAAGGTTTGGATCACCTGTTTGCTGTACTTTTTCATAAAGTTCTTCTGTAGCAGCTTTATCTGATTGTGTTTTTAATTTATCAATGAAACTAGTTTTTCTTTTACCAACTTCACTAGTATTGGTATCCATTCTATTTCCTTTACCAATACCTGATGTTTCTTCTGTCTCTCCTCCAGGAGCAAACATTGATGTTACTCTTTTGATAAATTTCTTTTTTAGAGCACCTCCTTTTTTATAGTCTTCTGCTGGCATAGATTCCCAACCCCTATCAAAAATTGTATCTCCAGTTGGTTTTACAAACATTGAATCTTTATCAAATATTGGTACATCAAGACCAAAACGAAGTGTATCATAAGATCTACCTGCTCCAATGTAGTCTAGTGATTTATTTCCAAAACCTGTATAATTAGCATCATCCATAAGAGCTTCTTTTGCAGGATCATCAGATAAACCATAGTTTAATAATGCCAAACTTCCTAGGATACCTGTACCTTTCAATATATTTTTTCCTACTGTAAAGTTACGATCTCTTAGTAAGTTATAATCATTATACTGTTGCTCAAAAGACTGTTCACCGAAAGTAGTTCCTGTACTACCCTCTGTTCCAGTTCCAATACTTTTTCCTAAAAAGTCTGCTTCTACTTTAGAAGCATTAGGATAAAATTTACTTCTAGCAGCAAATCCCGGATAACTAAATGGTAAAATTCCTGGTGAAGCTACTAATGGTAGACCTAATAGATTTCTTGCTACATTCCAACCAGATTTTGGTTGTGTAGACAAAGGCTCAGAAGAAATAGTCTTAGGGTATGCCTCTAAATTTAAGTTAGGATACTTTGATGTAAATGGAAATGTATAAGGTGCATTATACCAATTTAACTGATTACCTGTATAGTAAGACTTAGTAAAGCTTTCTAATGGTGTACCAGTCATTGGATTTATAAATTCCTTTTTTATAGGATCGTATATTATTTCATCTTTAACAGTTAATCCAGTTTTACTATATCCTTTTAGTTTAGTAGGTACATTAGTTGTAATTTCAGCTTTTAATAAACCTGACGCATCTCTAGTTAATTTAAGTCTTGATTCTGTTCCTTGTGTATGTAAACTTAAAAAGTCTAGTTCAGGTGTAGATGATTTAGGTAAGGCAACTTCAATTGACTTTCCTGCTTTAAGTTCTGTTCCAGTAGCTAAATCTAAAATAGATTTTGATATATCTGGGGTCAAACTAAAATTAGTTCCAGAACTTACTGTTCCATCTGTATTTTTTTCTAAAACTACTGGTTCATAGTTTGGATCTTTAATAAGATTGTTTAAGTCTATTAAAGCTTGGGTACCTGTAGTAGATGGTGCTACTTGTTCTCTCCAAGATGCTTTCCAGTTTTGAGGACGTATAAAATTAAAACCAGTACCAACAACTTCTGCTGCTGTACCTAATGCACCTCTATTTGAAATTGGATTTCTTGATCTATATCTATTTAAGAAACTTTGACCCATAGTGGGTGATACAACAGCTTCTTGTGGTGTTACTCTTATAGATGGTTCTGGTGTAACAGTTGTTTCTGTAGTTTCTCTTTCGGTTTTTGTCTTCTTCCTTCTTTTTCCTTTATCACCTACAGCAGATGTTGTTGTACTAGCTCCTGCTACCGGTCTTCCTTTTGCAGCTTTTGGTAAATCTGTCTGACCACCAAATCTATAACTTGACATAGGTAATAATTCAGTAGGTATATCTAAATCAGCTACACCAGAATAATTACCTAAGTAATAACTTAGATCTGGTGCTTGTGGATATTCAGTTGCCCCCGGAGTAAACTTAATAAGTTTTTCTAATGAGAAAGGTTCTTTCTGTGCATCACTTAACTGACCAGGATTTGAATATTGATTTATTATAGTTTCTTCAGCAGCAGGTTGATCTTCAAAGTAGTTTTGATAATCTGCATATTCACCACCCTGATCATAGTAACCACCATACATAAATGCTCCTTCTTGTTGCATCTCTTCAGTGCCGGCATCTCCATACATATGATCCATACTATCATATGCAGAACCTTCATCTAACATAGACATTGCAAGTTCTTCATCCTCATCTGGAGTTGCTACTTCTTGTTGGGCAGCTGCTGCAGGTTGTTCTTGTGCAGGTTGTTGTTTATTTTGACCCGCACTTTCTTCATCTTCATCATTCAAATATGCTGGATCAACAAAACCTTGTTCAGCAAGTTTAGTCATAACAGTATTAACAACTTGATAAGCCACTTCTTGACTTAGTGCATACTTTGTAACTAAAGATTCAAAAACAAGATCCGGCTGCATACCATCTCTTATTGCAGCATAAGCATTAGACAAGATTACTTTTATTCTTTCATTCTCATCCATGTTACCAGAACCTACCTGCATACCTACTTGAGCTTTCTTAAGAAAGTTTGCAGTCTTAACTTGATTCTTATTATAGAAACCAGGTTGTTCTCCTTCTCCAGCTTTTCTTATTCTTACTGATATTGATTTACTCATAATAATCTGTTATATACTAAATATACTAAAAATTAATTTAACGAATAAACTTTAAAAATTTATTCCTCTTCTATAATATAACCTTGAGCAATGTAGTTTTTTATTTGCTCTTTAGTTAGTTTTGTAGTCATCCCACCTTCTTTTTTCTTCCAGGGGTTTGGTAATCGTTCTTCAGATTTATTATCATCTAATTCTAAAAAATTACGTAACTCCGTATATCCATCCACTAATGGATCTGTTACATATTCATCAAGATATTCTTGAGGAGTATTGTATCCCATAGCACCCAATCCTGCTGCCCCTAGTGCAGCATATCCATATCTTTCTAAAAGGCTTTGAAGATTACCTCCATAGTTTTTTAAATCATATGGATCATTTATATTAACTTCACCAAGCCTATTAGAAAAAGGATATCTTCTATAAAATTTTATACCAGGATCATTAGGATTTATAATTCTAGGATTACTAGTAGACATATCACCTATAAGTACTCCGTTCCTATTACCTTTAGGCATATATTTTAAATTACTACCAGGTGTATCAGGATTTGCTCTAACTCCAAATACAGATGTATAAGCTGCATTAGGTGTACCTTTTTCAAACCATTGTCCTGAATCTGAAACAATTGTATTTTTACCGCCTCTTAATAAAGGACCATGTGCAGAATCTAATGTGTCAGTTAATTTTACATAATCCAAAGTATCACCAAAATATCTAAAGGCTTCATTAGGTTCCATTTGAGAATTTAAATTTTCACCATAAAAAGGAATCCCGTTTAAAGGACTTCCTGTAAATGGACCAATCATTGTTCTTTCTCCAGCTAACATTCCGAAAGTTGGAATATGAACTGGATTAACCATTACTGGAAAAGCTTGTTTAGCTAATGAATTTACTGTACCTATTGTAGCAATATTAGCAGATGTTAAAAAGTTTTTTGCATAGTTGTTTATAGAATTTTTTGTAACTGATGGAGGTTTAGGTTTAGATTTAGGTTCCGGTTTTACTGTAGATTTTAATTTAATAGGAAGTCCATATCTTGCTTTAGGTAATTTACCACCTTTTTTATATTTACCTCTCCACCCTGTTTCATAATCTCTAATCAAAGAGTTTTTTAACTCTTCCATTGCATTGTAATTTTCACCGGACATGTTCTTTAAGTCTGTAAATTCAAATGTTGGATCTATCTCTCCTACACCATATCCTCTACCACCGATCCATCTTCTTGTATTTAATCCTTGACCTATTCCCATAAACCTGTCTAAAAGAGATCCTGTTCCTTTTGAATATCCTGAATCAAAATAGATTTTTGTGGGTATTAAATCTTTTCTTAAGACTGAAAAATTATTATCTACTTTTTGAAAAGCACTTTCTTTATTAAGTACATATCTGTTATACCAATCTCTCCAATTACCTGTACTAAAATCAGTAGGCTGTTTAACTTTAAATTGAAAAGTTCCATATTGTGGATTTATCTTTTCTGGTAAAGATGATAAGTATAAAGCTCCCATCCCTGATCCTACATAATCCAAACCTCCTTCTCTATACCCATAATTTTCCATAGGAATACTAGTAGCTTGATAGGCACCTAAAGAATATGGATCAGTCAAATCAATTCCTTGAACTAACATATTATCTCTTTCAGATAATAAATTTCCAGGTGCTCTTTCAGTCATATCATAATCCCAATAATTTCCATAACCTCCCATTGTTTTTCCTTGAGGTACGTATTCACCAGATACTTGTCTATAACCTGTTCTATCAAAATCAATTGCCAACTGCATAAGTGTATTAAGTGCCTCATCTGATCTAGCTGCTCTTAACATATCTGCACCTACAGTTCCTGAACCTAAATAACCTAGGTCTTTAAGATTTTGAACAACCTGTCTTCTTTCAGTATATCCTGGTAATGTTTCTTTTATTGTTTGTACTGTTGGTATTGATGCTTGATTAAATACTTGTTCTGCTACTGTAGTGGTAGGTACTGTCGTGGTAAATGAACTTACTTCTGGAATAAACTTTTCTAGTGTAGTTGATGTTTCTCTCTTAACTGTAGTAGGTTCTTTTTTTGCTTTTTTACGTTTGATAGGCCAACCCATTGCTGCTTTAGGTAAATTACCTCCTTTAGAAAAACGTAATGGTTCTTCTATAGGTCCTATATATTCAGATTCTACTGGTACAAATGGAGTAGGTTCAGTTAAAACAGGTGTTTCATAATTTGGCTGTGGTACAGGTCCTTCATATTTAGGTGTTGTAGATGCATTATAACTTTTATTAAAATCATATACACTAAAAGGAAATTCAAAATTTGTTTGAGGCTTTATATCTAAAGGAGATACAAAAGTTAACTTGCCATTATTCATAACAGGTGTCATTGATAAACCTCTTTTTAAACCTGTACTAAAGTTCTCATATGGTTTATAAAATCTACTATTTGTAAAACTATAATTTGGAGCTACAAGATCTTTAACTGCTCCAGCCCCCATACCTAAGTTACCTTTACCAATAGCATATCCCATATATGCATTTAATGCATTTTCAGAAACTTTATCCCAGTTAACTTCATCACCTTCTGTAAATGCATCATATATATTTTTTGCAGCATCAACTGCAAAACCTTGTTGTACATTTCCTTCTTCATCTACATGAGGTACAAAAGCTTCGTAACCAAAATATCCATGTAATGCATTTAATGGAGTTGCTAAATTTCTTACTACATTATAAGGACGTGCTGCATATTTAGTAACTGGTGCTACATATCTAGCTCCTGGTACAAATTTTGAAAGTGTACTTAATTTAGGTAAAGCTTTAACTGCACCAAGTTCAGCAGCTCCTGGAATTGCAAATAATAAATCAAGACCTAAATTTGACCAACTTGCTTCAGGATCATCTTCCCTCATTCTTCTTATTTCCTGACCTGCTTCAGCTCCCCAGTGAGCAGGACTAAATAATTTACTAGCTTGATTAAATAAACTTTTATTAGCTTGTGATACTTTATTTAAAAATACATCAGATGCTCCAGGTCCATATAATTGATCTAATCTACTTAATTCTTTTTCAGTGGGTGCATCTGGAGCCCAACCTACTAAGGGATCTGCTAAATTACCACTAAACCATTCTCCTAATGTATATCCTGGTGAGTTTAATAGACTACCTAATTGATCATATCCTGCAGCTGTATAAGCAGCTGCATCCAATAACCAGTCTCCTTCAAATGCTCCAAAAGTTAGTGCCTTAATAGGATCAGTCATACCAGCATTTTCCCATTTCATACCTGTTGGTATAGATCTGGCTTCTTCCATTCTTTTTTCTGCCTCAATACGTTGATCCAATGCAAGATTATTTGACTTAAGATCTAGAGTATTTCCAACTAATTCTTGAGCAAAAGAAGGTTGATCATTATATGTTTTAATAAACCAACGACCTTCATCAGAATTTAAAAAGTTACTAAAACTTCCATACTGATCTTGTAATGTTGTTCCTTCATCTGGGTTTCCTTCTCCCCTATATGTCCAATCAGTTACATTACCTTCAGTAGGTAAAATATTATTCATATAAGCCTGATACAACCAACTTTGAGCTTCTTCATTTTTTATAAAGTCTCTTGTTTTATCATATACAGCTTTATTTTTATATGCTGAAGGATCTCTTTCATCTTTAAATGCAACAGATCCAAATCCTAATCTTCCTGGGAATACTTCTGTATCAAAAGCCTTACCATCATTATCATATACTTTACCTGAAAAATTTGAAGCTTTATTAATAAAGCCTTCTACTACAGCAGCCCTTTTCTGTCTACGTACTTCTGGATCAGATATAGATGCTAAATTATTTATTTTATCAACTGCTTTATTATATTCATCTTGATATTCAAATGGTATACTTCCATATAAAGCATCGTATGTTTTATCCATTGTATTTGATGTAGGATTTCCATATACAAAATCATACATCTGTTGGTTTAATGAAGTATAAGCATACTGTTGGTTATTTATAGCAGTAGATTTTTCTTCATCTGCAAATACTTTATTTACTGTATTTTTATATTCTTCAATTACACAATTTTCAGTTTCATCTCCTTTGTTTCTTCCTTCAAATGAATAATCATAAAAACCAGTAGGCTTATTATTAACTATTAAATTTCCATCAGTATCTCTTTGAACTTTTTTCTTATCTACAGCTTGCCAACCAAAACCTCCATATGCAGCATTAAAGTTCAGATCATTTACTTCAGTAAACGGACTTGCATCTTTATCTGCTGTACTTGATCCAAATATTGAATAGTTATCATTTAACTGCCATCCATTATTAGTATAAGTATAAGCCTGATTATTGTTTGCATACATGTAAACATTACCATCCTTATCTTCTTTATACATGACACCTCCATCATCTATAAAGTATTTATCAGCATTGTATTTTATATCAAATGCTTTAGCTGTTTCATCAAACTTTTGTTTAACACCTTTTGCTGTAGCATAATTTTTATCAACTAATCTTTGCTCACATTCCTCTGCTGAATATCCTTGCTTAATACATTCATCAAGCATATCTGTACCTTGTTCTTGATATACATAATCTGCATAACCAATTTCATTCTTAAACTCTTTCTTAATTTTTTTAGAATCAAGACCGTGATATGCTTCAAATTCATAAGGTCTCATACCCCATTCATGAATCATACCTTGAATTGCAAGCTTTGGATAAAGATTTACTTTATAGTTACCATCTCCTAAATCTTCTTTCTCTACATAATATGTATCTTTAAGTGCAGTTGCAGGATTATCAAGCTGCTCTTGCATTTTATTTTTTTCCCAATAATCTTTCGGGAAAGACATGAATGGATCTAATACACCTTTCTTATGTTTATTACCTTTCTTTACTGCTTTAGTAATATAGTCTTCATAACTTTGAGCAAATGCCTCTTGATCTTTTCTAATTTGTTCTTCTCTAGCAAGTCTTTGTTCTTCTATTATTCTTTGTTCTTCATCAAGTAATGGTTGTATTTTTTCTTGCTCAAGTCTTTCTACATATTCTTTTGGCCAACATTGTCCCATGTATGCCATTTGTCCTTCAGGGCATTTAAATCTTTCACCTTCAAGATTATATGGTAAATACTCATTTGTATAAACATGTCGTTTATTGGTAATGTCATATGTTCCACCTAATAGGGGTCCAATCTTACCTGTAAGATTATCTGCACCAACTCCCCATGGATATACATTTGGTAAAGTTTCTTTTAACTGCTCATAGGTTCTTTGATCTCTTGGAATATAATTAGGATCTGGATCACTTATATTCCATACATCATCTCCGGGTTGATTAATGACAACATTTTCTTGAGGCATTCCTAATGTACTTGTCTGCCATATAGGTGGAGCTAACTCAAGTAACTCCATACGACTAGGTCTTTTTCTAATTTTTCCTTTTTTAGTATATTGAGGAATTCCTGTTATTTTATATTTTCCCATTACTTAACCATTTCAAGTGTATAACCTAAATCTATTAATGCTTTAACCTCTTCATCAGAAAGATCAACTTCATCTCCAAATTCATAATCCATAGCTCCTCCAAACTTTGCATACTGAGTATCTTCATCCTCCATTTCATTATCTGTACTTGCAATATAATTAAACCACTTTTTTAAAGCACTATTATCTTTTGCAACTTTGAATAAATTATATAATGCAGGATCATAGTCAGGATCTTTTTTATCAAATGCTCCAGTTTCTTCAGCTTCTTTTTTCCAATTCTCTATATCTTCATCTGTAATAATTTGATCTGGTTTTAAACCTTTATTTACTCTCACTTCAAATATAGCAGACTGAATATTATCTTGAGCCTCATCAGTAAAATAATCATAGTATGCTTTTGCAGAATCTTTGTCACTATCTTCTAAATCACCCCATCCTTCTTCAAACGGCTTTAATCCTTGTTCTATAATCCTTCTTTCTCCTTCACGAGCTTTTTCTTGATCATCCATTATTCCTGTTAGTACTTCATGAGCAACAGTTCCAGCAAGTTGTTTTGGATTATCAATTAAACTTTCTTTTAATAGTATTGATTCTGGGTATCCAAAATCATCATATAATAGTTGACCTTGTACATTTGGATCATCAGCTATTACTTTTTGGAATTGATACGGAAATGGTTTTTTTAAGGCTTTTTTTAAAGGTGATTTTTCATTATACTTAAAAAGTAGTTTTTTCATTTCTTTTTCATACTCAAGATCATTGATTTCTTCAAATGGTAAATCTCTTCCACCAAACCAATTTGTATAATAGTCTTGTGCATCAAAAACATTTTTTACAGTTTCAGGATTAGCAATCATAGCTGCTTTAGGATCTGCATTAACTGGAACACAATCTTCTTTTTCAGCATTATATACATAACCATCTGGACAATCAATTTCTCCACCTAAAGCATATCCTTTTTTACCAAAGTCAAAATTACCTGTCTTTAATCTTTGAAGAGCATTAAACTGTAATTCTGTTGCTTTACCATTTTGATTTTTAATACTGTTAATTATATCAGTATAGAATTTTTTTGATTTAGTAGGAAGTTGATAACTAGTATAGGTATCTAATAGTTGATTATAATAATCAACATTATTGATAGTATGTGTAAAGTTTTCACCTCGTACAGAACCTAATCCTGTTTGTGAAAAATTTTGATTTTCTAAAACATTACTTTGTGAACCTACTATAGTTTGACCTGTAAGTGGATTACTTGTAACTGGTGCACCAACTACTCTATTGAATCTACTAAGACCATATGTCTCAGCTGGAGCTACTACTTCAGCCTCTACTGGAATATTAAAGTTAGGTACTGAGGTTCCTATGTTTTCTATTTGATTTTGAATAGACTCAAATGTTTGTGTTGGTATTGCTTCAGTAGGGATTGCCTGATTATATATTTCATTCAGGTTCATTGTAGACTCAGGTACTATTGATCTAGCACTTGGAACAGTTTCCATAGTTGGTACCGGTTCAAATAGATTTAACTGATAACCTTCTTTTACTGTTTTATCTTTAATTTTTTCTTTAGCAGTACTTTTTTTAGATTTAACAGGTCTCCCGTTTCTAGCTTTAGTTAATGTTGGTATAGAAATATCTTCTACAATATATCCACCTTTTACATACTTATCTATTTCTTCTGGTGTAAGTGTAACTTCAATATATCCACCTGATTTGTTTTGAGATAAATCTTCTGCAGCTGTACTTTCTCTTAGCTGAGGTCTTTCATATTCTAATTGTTCTATTGGTCTTATAGGAAGTCTATCAATAGGTAACTCACTAGTATATGTAGGATTATTTCTTGCTTTTTCTTCTAATGCAGCAATCTCATCTTCATAAAACATTTCAGGATTAAACCTTGATACATAAGCATATCTGTTGCCACCCGGCTTCATTCCTTCCCATATACCAGCATTAAAATCAAAGTCCATTACATCACCATTGCTATCTAAGTAGATAGGTTTGCCATCTTCTCGATAATGTGAAAAAGTCATAGCATGAGAACTACCATTACCTTTTATGTTAATGATATCTCCTGGTTGGAGAAGACCTTTATCCTGAGCATCAAAATTTCTTTCATTTGTTTTAGTAATTCTTGTAAAAGGTACAGTGCCTTTATTTACTGCACTAATAAATTTATCATTAGATTCAAATGCTGAAAGAGGATAGTTTTTAAACTCATCTCTTGTTTCATCTAAACATTGCCAACCAGATCCAGCAGCCCACATACAATTAGAAGGATTAGTCATTCCTAATCTTTGACCTAATGTTTGCGGAAGACCCATACTTTTCCATGCATCTTTAGCATTACCAGGATAATTTCCACCAGGTTCGTTGACTTGATCTACAACATCCCACATTAATCCTACATTTCTTTTTGGCAAATCACTTCCTAAATCTAAGTACTCTTGTATTTGATCTGTCTCAACACATCCTCTATCATCACATTCTGTTATACCACCATCGGGATAGTATTTTGAACGAGGATCAAAAATCTTATTCTTTCTAGATTTACGTTTTTTAAATAAAGGATTTTCTGCAAACAATCTATTTGTTGCTTCAAAACTTCTTGAATAAGACTTAGGACTTTTTCCCTTTGGAAGCTTTGGTCTTTTAGCTCCACCTTTCTTAAAATCTTCTGGGGTCTCTAAGTCTTCTATATTATGGTTACTATAATTTGAAAGTATCTCTTCTCCCGGACTAATATTCTTAATTGCTTTCATAAGAATATGAGTACCATTATCTACTTCCTGTACATTAGGTGCTTCACTATGATTATAATAACCTAATACAGTAGATGGGAAAGGGGCCTGATATTCTTCTCCATCTTGCATAAAAGATTTTCTAATATGTGATACACCTATGATATCTCCTTTAGATATTGGTTCTTCAGCAAATAAACCCTTACCTTCTATTTGTGAAGGTTTAATTGTGACAGATTTATATATAGGAGTATCAACACCTTGTTTTGCACCAATAAGTCCGTCTCTTTTACTCCCTCCTTCTTTAGAGATTTGCAATGAATTATTATTTCTTAGTTGTGTGGGTTTACTAAGATTTTTTAATGCATCTATGATTGACTGTTTATTATACATTACCTAGGAGAATAAAGATTCTTTAACTTACTAAATTTCAATATCATATTGATATCAGAACACTGCTTTCTTCTTAAATTTAAAAAGTTTAAGTAACCTCTAAACTTTTTCCTTTGAAGTTCAGGCTTAAGATAATTCATATTATTTGGATTCAGAATTCTTGAATAACCATCTTCTGCAGTTATCCATGTATTTTCTGAAGCATAGTTTCCTTGAAGTATTGTGGTACCTGGAATTAATGGTCCAGTAGGTGGATAGTTTGATCCTATTGGAAATTCATCTCTATCTCTTGTAATATCCCAGAACTGATTAAACCTGTACTTGTTTTCTTCTTTAGAGAAGAGGATATCATACGAGGCCTGATTAGCATTTAGTTTAGGATATTGTAATGATAGATTCACATCATTCTTAGGATACAGATTAAGATTTAAATATCCGGAAACTTGTTCTGAATTATATACAATAGCTTGATCAAAGTTGTAATCTAATACGTGATGCTGATCTATACAAACATTAGTAGATCTTCTATAACATTCTAATGCATATTCTAAAGATCTACTCGTCATTATAGTCTCTCCAGTTGTAACTGGAAACTCAAGCTCCCATCCGTATTGGTTACCGTAAAAACTACAGAAATGATTACATATGTAATTATGTTTCCAAAGAGTATTGTTCTTTGTTGTTAAGAATATATCTTTAGTTGGGATAGTTAAATCTGGATGCCAGTCATGGAAACTAATCCAGAATTGTAGTTTTGGATCAAAGCTTACTGTCCATGATGCATTTTGAAATAAATAAGGATCTCCTAATTCAAATCTTAAACTTTTATTTCCATCAAGAATAAAATCATCACCCTTACCATCTGGAAGAAGTGCTCTATATTCTACTCTTCCTTTAAACTCATCTTTTAGATAGTAATCTTTCTTAGAGAAATAAAGTATGCTACTAGAACTGTCATAAGTTGATTGACATCCGATACCTGCTACAGGATTATCTTGCCATGGATAATCTGGAAAATCTTCAGTAAGTCTGTATGGTAAATACAATATAAACCACCATTTCATTCCTGCTTGAGAAATTTCTTGAAGACCAGTTCCGTATGTAAATACACGTCCTTGATTTTGGGACATATAGAATATTCCTACAGGAGTAGATATAACTGACAATCTATTCTGTGATGAACCATATTCAAATGCTTTATCAGCATTAGACACTGATTGTTGTGGTTGACTAAATAATCCACCATCACCAATTGTAATTTTTGTATTAAGATCTGTCTCAAGAGTATCTACACCTTGATACATCAAAGGACTCTCATTCTTAAATGTAATAAAAATACCTGACTTATTTATTGACTTAACTCCGGATATCTGACCTTTAAATTCTTTATAATTATTTGCTAAGTAAATAAACCAACTATCTTTAATAGCCTCATCTTGTTGAGGTAGTGAATAGATAATCCTATCTGGATAATACGTGTAACACAACTTAGCCACTTTAGGATCATAATACTTAGATTGTGTACTACCTGCTGAAAAGTATTGATTATATAGTTTTGACACACTCAAACTATAATCATAAAGATATTCACTTAGTTTACCCATTATGTTTGGATTCATATCAAACATTGCAGGATAATCTGTATATCTATAAGGGTCATAATGTTTACCACCTTCATAAATACTTTGTTGTCTAAAGTCTACTAGTACTTCTGACTCAACAAAGAAATCTCTAATACCTGAATTTGCTAAATAAAAATATGCATCTTTTACTTGCCATAATCCTTTATATGAATCTCCAATAAGATTTGTTCCAACAGTATCAGTATCATATTTATATTTTCTTTGAGGACCTACATAAAAATCAAGGTTGTAAAATGCACCAGGAAAAGCACCAGTACCAGGAACAGATGGGCTACCAACATTGACTACTTCAGATAAAAAACCTATATCATATGAAATACTATTAACTCTAAATCTTGTTTGAGGAATCATACTATATAAATAGTAATTATATTCAAAACCATCTGGTTGATCATATAACCAATTATAAAAGAACATCATGTTGTTCTTCTCAGTATATCTATTTATATAAGTATCCCCTCCAAATAAAGGAATAGTTCTTATAATTTTTTTAAAAGTATATGTAGTATTATCTGTAGGACATGTCCAACTAGTATTAGACAAAGTATATTGAGATAACTTTTGCTCACATGGAGTTATTATAATTTGATATTCACTTCCTAACTGACCGTACTGATTTCTTACTCTTCCTTTAATTGCACCATAATGACTTGCTATTCTAGTACTAAAAGGTCTATCTACATTAGTAGGGCTGAAGTTTGGAAGATTGCTATTTAAAAATCCACTACTACCACTGTTTTGAACAACAGTTCCCAAAGTTACCAATGACTTATCTGCAAATCCTGATGTAATTAAATAAGGTCCTAAGTTTACTCCATTTGGATATGCTGGATCATAATACGGACCTGTTTTAGTTCTTATAGTTACGGCATCAGATCTTTTTAAATTATTAATCATATAGGTGTAATAAACACCAGTATTATCTTGATACTTAGGTACATCTTGTAGATTATCTCTTAAGTAAAAACCTTCTTCCATTATAAATCTTTTCAATCTATTATTTGGAATACTTACCATGTTACCATAATAACCATATCCCATAGATTGTAATGCATATTGTCTATACTGAGCAAGTGCATAAAATATTTTTAATGCAACATCGGCACCTTCTGCAAAATAATATGCAATTTGATTTAATGCTCCAAGAGTTCTTGTTGCAAAATCTAAGTAAGCCCAATTAGGTAATTCAATAGAACCATTTACGGTAATTGGTGCAACACCTGCAGTATCAGCTACTCCATTTATAGATGATATGAGAGTACTTTCTGCAATACCTGCTGCAGTATTACTATAACCACCAGTAAGCATTAAAAATACATCAGCTAATGCTAATCCTGAACTATAGTAGGTATCATAAAAACTATTATATGCTCCTACAAAACCATTAATAGAAGTTATTGCACCATCTTGTAAACTGTCTCCTGCTATTATACCACCAGCACCAGCTATACTTGTTCCTGAAGTAAATTGCCCTACACCTGTTGGACCTGCTGTAAGATTAATATTACCAGCCCCTCCTGTTCCTCTTAACTGTTCTGTATATGATAAAACTGTAGGACTCGTTTGTGTTCTTTTACCAATCATAGAAATAATTGCATCTGAGACACCTGCAATTATAATAGGTATAACAACGGCATCTGCAAGTAGTTTCCATTTAGGATGATCACTTGGTTCTTGAAAATTTAAATTAGCATAACCATTCAATGTTCCGTATAACTTAAATTCTGTAGTAGACAGGTACGGAGTACTGAACATAGTATCCGGAGAGTGAAATGTAAATATATCAGAAGGAACTTGCTGAGTAATTACTCCGGCTCCTGTAGAATTTTCACTTCTTATGTAAGGGTCATTATAAGGACCACCTATTATATTTCCTATGGGTTGAATAGTATTAAATGGATAGTTTGGATATAGTCCGGTTTTATTTTGAGCTACCCCTCCTCTAGGTTCATAAGTACGTAAATTATTTACCATACCTTTTGCAACTATAGTTTTGTTAGCTTCTCTTGAACCTCTTAAGATTTCATAACCAACAATACCAGGAATGTCATTACCTTCATTATCTTTTGGAAGTATTATGTCTTCAAAGACTACTCCCATTAATCTTATAAAATAATCATTACCTGTTGTTGCTAAATTTCCATTAGGTCTAAAGTGTACAACATTTGTAGTTGGATTGTTATTTATAAAATTTTCTGGAAATTTATGATGTCTAATTTTTCTACCACACAAATCAAATGGACCTGTAGATTGTCCTGTAGGTTTTTGTGCACTAGGACCAGTCCAGCAGTAGCTACTAGAATTCCAAATATCTGGTCTATCATCTGGATAAGATTCTGTAGATTCCCAATAACCCATTTCTCCGGCTGCTATAATTACACCACCGTCATCTGTTGTAGTTCCTACAATTGGATTAGATACAACAGATGCTGTATTAAAAATTTCAAATACTTTATCATCTGTTGCTAAAGCATCAGCATCATTTAAATCTTGAGTTTCAAATTGTAAAGTTGAACCACCCGGAATTTGAAAATTTCTAGGTGCTCTACCTGGAATATGATATGATGCAGACTTATCTCCGGTATCATAAATCCATCTGATATAGAAAGTATAAACTTCGTCTCTTAAGTAATTTGTTTTATTACCACCTTTCATATAATAATCAGCTGGATATTCTACACTGATCCATTTTGTTCTGATCATATTTGCCAGAGGCTGATAATTAAAATCAAACTTTGACCTTGGACCAACTCTTAACAAATAACCATTTACATCTGTCATTTGATCTGTAGTTTCAAATACAGGTGTTGTTATTGGTAATTGTTCTAGAGGAATTTTTACAAGACTAGGATTAATTTGATCAAGAGATATTCTAGTAGTTTTTGTAGAATAAAATCCCATCTGACTTGCAACTGTCTGTTGATTAATTGCAGAAACAACTACTAATACAAACTCATCAAAATTTTCTGAATCAGCATTTATTTCTAATGCAAGAGACCCATTTAAATCACTTGGACTATAAATAAACTGATAATTACTTTGAGAAAAGTAATCAGTTACTCTTTGTCCTTTTATTGTATAGGCAATTAATGCAAAGTATGTTCCATTAGCAAGAGTACCACCTGATTGACCTAATGTTAAATTAAGACAAGGTGTATCCATTAATCTTGCTAATCTTGTCTCATCACAATTTAATGAATTTAATTGTATTGAATATTCACAGATTGCATTTAGTTTTGATTGTTCATTCCAAGCAACACCTGGCCATAAAAAATTTATGTCAGTTCCATTAGAATAATAATTCATTGTAGTTGCTCCTCCACCAACCCAAGTATAAGTTAATGCTGGCCAAGTTTGAGGATCTCCAATATTTAAATATCTATCTGGATTAAAACCATCAGCCCAATATACTTGCCAAGTACAATCTTCTTTTTCTCTAGAGGCACCGGATATAAGATATCTTTTATCAAAATTTAAACAAGCATCTTGTACAATAGGTCTATATCTACAAACATCTTCTTCAAGCAGCCCTATTTCAGACATTACTCTCTGTCCAAAATAATTATGACCTGCAGTAAATATTATCCATTTGTCTGAATAAAGATATACTGCTCCAATTATATATTTTTTTGTTGCTGTTACAGGCATTGTTGCTCCTGTAGTTCCACATAAAAAATTTGAAATTTCATTTGATAATGTACCTATGTCACCTTCAACTGTATTATTTACAGCATTGACAGCATGTGTCCACATCCCTTCAGTGACAAATGAAGGATCAGAATCTTTGTTTAATCCTTTGGTAAAAGAACTAATTACATCCTTAGATGTATTTTGTAAACCTTGATCTTCTGCCATAACTAAATAACTCTGTTATTGGTATTTCTTCTTAAATATGGATTGTTTGGTGAGTAACTCATAAACATATAATAGTACTTACCATACATAGCTTTTCTATTTGTCCACCAAAGTTTTTCCATTTCTCTAAAGTTTGGAGTATTAACCAAACTCATTGCATTATTTTTTGCTTCTTTTAATCTTGCTTCTACTAGTTGCATTCTTTGAATAACATCCTCTCCGTTTATAAACAGATTTTCAAATATTCTAGCTTTTAATGCATACTCATAGTAATCATTAAGAAGTTCATGATCCGGCACCATTAAGTTACCATTATCATCTGTCAAGTCTCCTTGATAATTTAAATATACTTTTCCAGTTTCAAAAGTTGTATTAAGAAAGCCATCTTTAATCCATCCCTCATCAGGTGTATTATAATATAAGTTTGGACAGTCACATTCAATCTCTTGACTAGTCTTCATTCTTAATGGTTTAAGAAATCTGTATAATCTTGTTGTACTAGGATTAACAACTTGGATTAATTCATATGCTTCATTCTTGCAGTTTAAGAATACTCTAGGTTTAATAGAAGTATCTCCATATGGTTGTTCAGGATTGTGTGTTATGCATATTCCTTCTTTACCTTCAAAACAACATGTATTATCTTTTGGACAACCACATTCTGTTACTTCATTAGGCCAGTCAGAGTAACGTACTTCTTGCATGTTAGTTCCTCCGGCCATACCATCATAACCAACTACTTCTTTGAAATCTCCACAAATAAGAGCATAATTAAAAGTATAAAAATCATCAGGGAGTTTTACTTTATTATGAGTTACTTCTAATATAACTTCTTTAGTTTGATTTATTCTAAGACCCAATAGATAATTAATCTTACGAGTAAGTTTAATTAACTGCTGAGGCTCTATCATATTTTCAAGAGCAAATATATGTAGGTCAATAGTAACATCTTCCAACAACTGGTCAAATGTTCTATATTTTAATGTATAATTAAAGTCCATTATCTAAGTGAATTTTGACTATCATCAGGACCGTCAGTTGGAACTTGCATAGTCAGAGTTAATTCTTTTACTACAAACTGCTCTATTTCAGAAAATAAATATTCTGGAAAAGGTAGTGGATCGTCTTGTCTAACAAGACATTTTTCTTCATCACAATTATACTGTGAAGTATCTCCTTCAAAAATTGCTTCTATTCTAATTGCATCCCAATCTACATTAGGCACATATAGATATCCATTAAGATACCAGAAGTACGGTCTCTTGTTATACTTAAATGTTGTAGATTTAGTTATAGAAACCCAAGTACCAGGATCCGTTCTAAACATTTCTATACCTCCATCAATTGAAGATACAGTACGTATAACAGGACCCATTGCTCCATTAAATATTGTAGGTAGTTTATCTTTTGTTCTTTTAAAATAACATCCAGAATAAACTCCAACACATCCGGCTTCTACTTTGTCAACATCAATAAGTTCTACATAACCAAGTGTTTTAAATATAGAACTAATTTTCATTAGTCTAAATTGATTGTCTTCTCTTTTTAAAAGAGTTTGACCATATTTGGTTATTGCATAGTATATACTTCTATCAGTTAAAAATGGATCTTCTTTAACTGCTTTTAAAGTATTTCTTACTCTTGATATTGCTTCCCCTATTGTTGTCATATATCAAATTCATTATAACTTTCTAATTTCTTTTTGTTGGACTTGTTTATGTAATCCTTGTATATTGCACTATTATATACTTTATCAATTTTAGCCTTTGGTAAAACTTGTACATACATATTCCAGTTTTCTGGATATGTTTTAGCCACGGTTCTTTTAAATTCTCTACAAGCAACAAACTTCCAAAATTCTCTATTCTTCATTTTGTGTTTTGGTGCATAGTTTGTAAAAAATATTTTAGCTAACTTACCATCTGTTTCCCAATTGTTGTTAGTTACTCTAACACCATATTTATTTGATTTAGCAAAGTCAATATTATCTTTCTTACTTCTTTGGCATGTACCAATAAATATCCAACCAATTTGTTCAGGTAATTGAACACCATCTCTTGTATCAATTACTTTTTGATATAATGCCTGGTTAAATCTTTTAATTATTTGTCTAAGCATTTTATTATCTAAGTCTTTGTACTTAGGATGATTTTTTTTAAAATTATCAAAGAACTCTTTGTCTAAAATAGTGCTGACTTCAGGTCTATACCTTGAAGCTTTTACGTCAGGTTTATTAAATTCCTTCATATTAATATACTAAAAATAAATGATATTAACAAATATAGGTATAAAAACAAAACCCCCACTAGTGTGAGGGTCTTGCCTGTTTGTCACAGAAACCAACAAACCTGCAACAATTTTATCCGATTACAGTTATTGTTACGTTACCACCAGCCCAAGCAGGTAGAGATTCAATATCAACTGTATTAAGACCTGTAACTTTGTATTCATAATCAGTACCATGTATTAATGCTAAATTAGGTGTACCTGCATCAGCAACTATAGAAAGAATAATAGCTAAACTATTTAAGTTATGTGTAACAGTTAATGTTGTAGGAGCTGCATCAAGTGCTGTATCTTCAGTATATTTATTGACAGCAGCTGCTATAGTTACAGCTGTTAATGAACTAGTTAATGAAATTCCATTACCAGCTGTTAAACCTTTAATCCCTAAAGCAGGTCCTATACCATCAGTAACAAGTGTTTCAGTTCCTCCAGCTGATCCTAAAGTTACTGAAGATGCAGGACTTGTATTTGTAACTGTAAAGTTAGGATAAGTACCAGTAACATCAATTCCAGTTCCATCATTCAAAACAACTACTTGATCCGGTGCAATATTAGTAACAGTAAAATTTGGATAAGTTCCAGTTATATCAATACCTGCACCTTCATTTAATACTACTGTTTGATCTGGAGCTGAATTAGTAATTCTAATTGCATCTGTGCTAGGTACAGTACTTCCATTTAATATAATTCCTACACCTGCAACAAAGTTTAATGTATCTCCAGGAGCTTCAGCAATTTGAATATTTGTTGGGTCATTGTTAGGCCCCCATACAAATCCTGAATCTGGATTTACTGTTGCTCTATCAAAATCATTTGGAGGAATAACATTACCAGGTACTACAGAAGCACCAGTAAC